>Ga0172379_10008541_pt1 | contig 12864 bp, 12 predicted proteins | sample GrowelOW334metaG_FD_119756 | JGI IMG/M metagenome (GOLD analysis project Ga0172379, IMG submission 119756) | Groundwater microbial communities from an aquifer near a municipal landfill in Southern Ontario, Canada - Groundwater well OW334 metaG | ecosystem: Environmental > Aquatic > Deep... | reverse complement strand
TTTCCGAAACTCATCCGTCACTTCCTTTGTAATCTCCTGAGGTTTCCGGCCACTTTTTATCGCATAATTCTCGGTGGGCAAGCCAAAAGCATCCCATCCCATGGGAAACATTACGTTCATCCCCTTCATTCTTTGGTACCGGGCAAAAATATCCGCTCCCGTCATCGAAAAAGCATGTCCCACATGTAGCCCGCTACCGGAAGGGTAGGGAAACTCCGTGAGCATGTAATATTTTTTCTTGCTCTCGTCAAAATCCAATCCTTTATAACCGGAAAAATTATCATATTTCCCAACCCACTTCTTTTCGACCTCTCGGAAGTCATAGCTCGTCATATGCGTAATTTTACCATCAAAAATCAATCTCTTCGCCTTATAATCAACTCAATGCAGATCGACATTGACGGTCTATTGGTAAACTACAAAGAATTCCATCCGGACCAAAAAGAAACCTTGGTCATTCTTCATGGCTGGGCTTCATCACTAAGATATTGGATTCCCGTCTCCAGATTATTATCAGATAGTGTCCGGGTTATTCTCCTGGATCTTCCGGGATTCGGAGATACTCCTCCGGTTGATAACACACCGGATATTCCCGAGTACACCGAATTTGTCAGAAAATTCTGTCAAAAGTTAAGTCTTAGGAAGTTCATGTTGGCCGGTCACTCATTCGGTGGCCAAATTGCCTTGGATTACGCTCTCAAATATCCGGAGGATCTCAAATCCATTATTCTAATGGCCCCGGCCGCCATCTTGAAAAAAACAGATAATTTAGATCTAAAAGTAAAAATCGCCGACAAGATAAAACCCTTTCTTTCAAATCCTTCAAAGGCCCTTCTCGAACAAGCGGTCGGCTGGCACACCCCCGACGAATACTCAAATTCAAATAAGTACCAAAAAGAAGTTCTCCGGAAAATAATCGCCTACAATTTAGAGCCTCTGTTGCCTCAAGTCGGCGTTCCTACTCACATCATCTGGGGGAACTTGGACATCGTTGTCCCTAACTATGGAGACTACATGGCCAAACAAATTCCGGGCAGTCATCTATATATTATTCCGGGTGCCAACCATTTATTAAATCTCACCCACACCCAAAAACTTGCCGTTATTCTCAATCAAATAATTTCTTCTCATCCAAAGCCTTAATCGTCAAACTCTCCCAAACGGATTATCTCATCTTCCAGTTTCAGACCGATTGCTTCCTTAGCCCTCCGGACGATTTCATTTCTTACCGCCAAATAGTCCTTTGCGGTAGCTCCACCTTTATTTACAATAAAATTGTGGTGGTTGGGAGATATCATTGCCCCGCCGACTTTGTACCCGGTCATATTCAAAATATGTTCTACTACATATTCCGGTGCCGGTGTGGGATAGCCCAATACCCGCCTATCCTCTTCGGAAATATTTTTGAAAACACCACCGGCCGAGTTTAGCGGTTGGCGGGACCTTTTTTTCTGCCAATAGTCGGTAATCGCTCTGGCTTTATTTAAGTCTCCCTTTTTCAATTTCAAAACAACCTCCAAAACAACTTCATCCGTATCATGCAATCTGGATCTATACCCCTCAAACGCCATCTCTTCCACCGGCACTTTTACTACCCCACCATGGCTGTCCAGAACCATTACCTCCTTCACTATTTCTCCAATAAAACGACCGTCACTTTGAACATTTTTGTAAACCGCCCCACCAACAGTACCCGGTATCCACGCAAATCTCTCCAAGCCGGTAATTCCCATTTCAAATAATTTATTCATTCCGGCCTGCAGACCAACTCCACTACCCACCGACACCTCGACACCGGGAAAATCATTCTCTTCGTAATCCACCTCCACGTCTTCGATATTCGATATTTTATCGCGAGCAATAATTGGGTCAAGTTCCACCGGAATTACTCTTCGACGTCGAAATCCCAAAAAGCCTTTTTCGCGAAGAGTAATTTTTCCTTTGATATTTTTGATTACCAATCCCCGGACACCCGAATCCGAAACCAAAACATTACTCCCCTCACCAATTATCGTCATTGGAACTTCAAAACTTTTCGCCAAACGTACTGCTTTTATCAGTTCTCCGGAACCTTCCGGAATATATAGTACATCCGCGGGTCCACCAATCTTAAGAGTGGTATGCAAAGACAAAGGCTCGTTAAGTTTGACCCTATTCTCACCCAGTGTTTTTACCAAACTGTCAATATTTATCAAACATTTCATTCTACCACCCAACATTCATTCTCTGTTCGGCAGGCTGAAGTGGGATATAATTACTCTAAATGAAACGGTCCTTAATCAAAGAAACCATTAATCAAACCGGTCAGGTGGTAATTCTCAAAGGCTGGGTAAATTCCATTCGAGAACACGGGAAGGTCGTTTTCATCGACCTAAGAGATCGAAGCGGTGTTATTCAAGTTGTCTTCTGGGGAGAGTTGGCTATCTTGGCAAAAACTCTTGGTGTCGAATACGTTATTGAAGTGGAAGGTTTGGTAAAAAAAAGATCGGACTCAACCGTTAATTCCTTACTCGAAACCGGTTCCGTTGAAATTGAGGGTCAAAAATTAACCATTCTAAATCCGTCAAAAACTCCTCCCTTCGAAATCAATAAGGATACTTCAGGAATCGATGAATCTGTCCGGCTAAAGTACCGCTATCTGGATTTAAGGTCGGAAAGAGTCCAAAAGAATATTTTACTTCGAAGCGAATTTGTCAGAAAAGTTCGTGATTTCTTATTTTCCAAAGAGTTTGCGGAGATAGAAACTCCCCTGCTAACCAAATCCACCCCCGAAGGCTCAAGAGACTTTGTTGTTCCTTCCCGTTTACAGCCGGGTAAATTCTATGCCCTGCCCCAATCACCCCAACAATACAAACAGCTGTTAATGACCGCCGGTTTTGAAAATTATTTTCAAATCGCCCGGGCTATCCGAGACGAAGATTTACGTGCCGATCGAGGCTTTGAACACACTCAGGTAGATCTGGAGATGTCTTTTGTCGAAAGAGACGATGTCATGAATCTGGTGGAAGAAATGATTACCACCGTTGTCGAAAGTATGGGTTTTCAAATCAAGGAAAAACCTTTTCCCCGAATTTCATATAAAGATGCCATGGAAAAATACGGTCATGACAAGTTTGATCTCAGAACCGAAGAAGACAAACAAAAAGGTGTTTTGGCCTATGCTTGGGTAATCGAATTCCCTTTCTTTGAAAAAAACGGCGGCGGCAAATGGACTTTCAGCCACAATCCTTTTTCCATGCCGATACCGGAGCACTTGGATTGGTTAAAAGAAGGCAAAAACATCGATCAAATTATTACCACCCAATACGACCTGGTATGTAATGGTTTCGAGTCCGGTGGTGGGAGTATCAGAGCTCATAAGTCAGAAATTCTAAATGCCACTTACAAAGTCATGGGTTATTCGGAAGACGAGATTCAAGAAAGCGTCGGGCACATGCTCGAAGCCTTCGATTTAGGTACTCCTCCACACGGAGGTATCGCCCTCGGGGTCGAAAGATTGATCATGAATCTTACCGGCGAAAAATACTTGCGCGAAGTCCAAGCTTTCCCGATGACCGGAGGCGGTCAAACTTCCGTCATGGACGCTCCCGGTCCCATTACTGAAAAACAACTCAAAGAATTAAGCCTAAAAACCGCTTAAATGCCTACCCAAAATACAGACGCCACTTTAGAAAAAATAATTTCCTTGGCCAAACGGCGTGGTTTTATTTATCCCGGCTCCGAGATATATGGCGGTCTGGCCAATACCTACGACTTTGGTCCATTGGGCACCGAGCTAAAACGCAATCTGATCAATTATTGGTGGAAGACTTACGTCACCGATCGTTCGGATATGTATGGTCTGGATACTTCAATTCTCATGAGCCCCAAGGTGTGGGAGGCTTCCGGCCATACAGCTAGTTTCACCAATGTGATGGTCGATTGTCTTACCTGCCATTACCGTACCCGAGCCGATCACTTGATCGAAGAAAAAGTAGACGGCTTAGAAAACGTGGAAGGAAAACCTTTGGCGGAACTGGACAAAATAATCAAAGATCATAACCTTAAGTGCCCCAAGTGTGGCAACAAAAATTGGACCAAGGTCAGAAACTTCAATCAGTTATTTGAAACGCAAATTGGAATTATTACCGAGGGGAAAAACACCGCTTATCTTCGGGGCGAGCTCGCCCAGGGTATGTTTGTCGATTTCAAGCAAGTGCTTGACTCACTTCACCCGAAGTTACCATTTGGTTTGGCCCAATCGGGCAAAGCCTTCAGAAACGAAATCACCATGGGCAAGTTTACCTTCCGTACTCTCGAATTCGACTTGGCCGAGTTTGAATATTTTGTTAAGCCCGAAGACTGGGAAAAATATTTCGATTACTGGAAAAAAGAGATGTATCAATTTGCCCTTTCACTAGGACTTCCGGCCAAAAAACTTCGTTGGCGGTCACACTCCAAAGAGGAGCTCAGTCACTACAGTTCCCGCACCGAGGATTTGGAATACGAATTTCCTTGGGGTTTCAAAGAGATGTTCGGGCTGGCTTATCGCACCGATTTTGATCTGAAAAATCATATCGAAAAGTCCGGTGTCGATCTTCGTTACACCGATCCGTATACTCAAGAGAAATATATCCCCCACGTCATCGAGCCGACCTTCGGTCTCTCACGGCTTCTGACCATCATTCTCATGAACGCCTATTTTGAAGATACGGAAAAGAAGAGAGTCGTCATGAAATTTCCTTCGAACATCGCCCCCTATCAAGTCGCTGTATTTCCCTTACTGGGAAATAAAGAAGAGTTGTTAAATAAGGCCCGCGAAATACACGCTTCACTAAAAGGATCTTTCAATGCCACTCTGGACGAAAGAGGTAATATCGGCAAACGCTACTTTACTCAAGACGAAATTGGTACACCGTTCTGTGTCACCGTAGACTTCGATACGTTAAAGGATAATTCAGTTACCGTCAGAAGTCGTGACACTATGGTTCAAGAACGCATTAGTATTTCTGACCTCCCCTCCTTCCTCCAGAAAAATTTAGGATAAAATATGCCCATGAAAGTAGTTAAAGATGGCCCAATAAAAACCGCTATCTTCGATATGGATGGAACCATCTATCAATTAGATGGTGATAATGGTGGCTGGAAAAATTCAACCCTCCAGAAAATAGTTAAGGTAAATTCTGCAAAGTTAGTAGCAAAAAGAGAAAATATCAGTTTAACAAAAGCAAAATATATCATCGACGAGTTAAACCAAAAAGGTACCTTTTTAAGTCTCTACGCCGTAGAAAAATATAATATCACTCGCAAAGAATTCTTCGATGAAGTCTGGAATATCAACGCCGAATCTATTGTTACAAATTACAAAGAAGCACTTGAGGTAATTACTGAACTGGCCAAAATAAAAATAGAATTGATTCTTCTTACTCAAGCACCTCAAGTTTGGCAAAAAAACGTTTTCAGCTTTCTTGGTCTGCACAATATTTTTAACGAGATTCACACTGGTGAAAACTTTCTTCACAAAACAGATGTTTTTCCACTAATCGCCAAAAGTAGAAATCCTCAAACAGTGCTGGCTATCGGAGATCAGTTAGATACCGACATCACCCCAGCTGCTAAAGAAGGTTTTTGTACCTTCCACGTCACTTCACCCCTAGATCTATTAAAATTAGTCAACGATGCCTAAACAAAAAATTATTATTGATACCGACCCCGGAATAGACGATGCTTTAGCGATCATGCTTTTGGCCAAATCAAACCAAGTAGATATCAAAGCAATCACTACCGTCGCCGGCAATGCTTCTATTCAGGATGTAAACAATAACGCCCGCTTCTTAGTTGATCTTCTAGAGTTGAATTGCCCTATCTACTCAGGGGCAGAGAAACCACTAGTCCGAGACCAAATCTTGGCCAACGTTCACGGCAAGGGTGGTTTAGCGGGCGCCAATATTACCAAGGTTGAGCCACTCAATGGTCAAGCCGTCAATAAAATCATTGAAATAGTTAGAGATAATCCCAACGAAGTTTGTCTTCTTGTAGTTGGTCCCCAAACCAACATCGCCCTTGCCTTACAAAAAGACCCAGAACTCTCGAGTTTAATAAAACAAATCGTTATCATGGGTGGCGCTATTGAGACTAACGGAAATAAATCTCGAGTTGCCGAGTTTAATATCTTTTGCGATCCACAAGCGGCAGAGATAGTCTTCAACTCAACGACTCCAAAAATAATTGTCCCACTCGATGTTTGCAATACCATTCCCCTTTTTCTTGAAGACTTTGAAAAGTTAAAGGGCTCAAATCTCTACGAAACAGTCATGCCCATTATGAAAAACTACATTCGCGCCATCAGACAATTCGAAAACCACCAAGGAGCGCTTGTCTACGATGCCTTAGCCGCCTACTACTTCCTTCATCCAGAAACGTTTACTTTACTAGATATGGATGTCCGAATCGAGACTAAAGGAGAATACACTTTTGGGATGACAGTTGCCGACAGACGCGTCTACACCGAAAAAGAAATAAATTGCCAAGTCACAACTAAAATAGATAGGGCTGAGTTCACCAAAGATTTCTTATCTATTCTTGCTAAATAATTTATTTACTCGCCTCCTCTCGGATTTCTTCAGCTTTACTTTCCAGTAGATATTTGCAGTACTGCAAGTATTCCCATACACTATCATTTTTTTCAGGCTTCCATACATCTTTTTGCAGACACTCCATCCTAACCGACGGCATCCCAAAACCCGCTTCTTGGAGATCTTTCATTTTTAGGTCTCGGCCAAGATCAAGGCACATTCTCTCTACCACTTCTATGGAAATATTCATCAAATCAATCGAGGCTTCATACCGTCTCTCCTTTGGCATAAAACTAATCACCGGTAGGGAAAATGGCAAAAAGTAAGGATAGTTCAATCTATCACCGGTTTTTTCATCCGTCCATATTTTTCCTCCCAAAAAAGTAAAATCTCGAAGTGCCGGCATGGCCATCCCGCTTGTCCACTCGTTTTCCTCTCCGGCTCGAACTATGGTAACCGCTTCCACTTCAACACCGGTTTCGCCCTGAACTCTTTCAATACCGTTCCATCCTCCACCGGAGGCTCCTAATCCAACTAATACTTTCAAATCAGTATCGGGAATTAGTTCTTTCAAACCGATTAACATTGGTGTTAAAGTATCCCCAAAAGCCAATACATCATCAACTACCAACAGACGATCATATTTTCCTTCAATTGCCCAATCGGCTAAATTTCTAAATTGATCTTCAACAGATACCTCACAACCCGGTCTCGGCACTAATCCTCCGAACACTCCTCTGGAAATCTCGAGCCGAAAATAATCCCCATCGGTTTCCCCGTTAATATATCTATCAAGTTGAATTACTCCCAGTCGTCCATCCAAGCGTCTTTCTTTTTTTATTCTTCTCTCAACTTCATCAGTGACTTGTTTTACCTTCAAAGATACAAAATTCGTCAAATCAGGAGAAACTCGATCCAAAACATTTGCTACCCTCTTTTCGTATTCATCGACTTTATTTTTTCCTAAGACTCCCTCAAACCTTCCAAAGACATGCTCGAAATCGGCCAAAACAACATATGGGTAAGATACTTCTATTCTGTCTGGAACAGCTGCCAATTCTTTTTGAGTTTCAAAATTTATCATTTTATCTTTTTTAAATACTAAAAAAACCCCGCCTAGCGGGGTGTTGACTACTTTACAAAAGCATCAAATCATCCCCGCCCAAAACGGAAATGATGATGCATTGCAAAAGTAAATTTCATATCGATAAATGATATATTAGCTTGACACCGTTGTCAATACATCTTATAATACTCCATCTTTGAGTTCAAAAGGAGTCAATATGCACATTGATAAAAATGGTAAACTCCGTGGTCTAGCAGGAAAAACAATATTTACCGAAAAGGATCTTTCAGTCAATATCCTTATTACTACAGTAACCCCTTTGTACCGACAATGTTTTAAAAGGGGTGTATGGAATGAGGATCTGTCTATTGAGTCCGTAGTCGGTAGACTAGAAAACTGTTTTTCTCGAGACTTCAGAGGATATTTCCTCTTTGATATCGGAGAAATTTGCATTGGGGCAAGTTGGTACGAATACGTAAATATCGACTGGATTAAAGATAACAAAGGGTCTGATTTGGCAAACTTTATAACACAGAAAATGCTCTCAAACAATTTGAGACAGATTGTTTGGCAGACAGAAACTCTCGTACATCCAGACTTCGCGAAACAAGGATTGGCAGGTCAGTTGAAAAGTATCATCGATATGGACCTGCAAAAACTTTCGCTACCCGTTGGCGGGATTCTTACTGCGACGCGAATGCGCGACGATAATATTGCCATCTTGAAAGTCAATTCCAAGCTTCAATACAATAAAACAGGTATTCGCATGCCATGCAACTTAGATCCCAAAATCGAACACGAATATTGGTTCAAAATCTATTAAGTATAATACTGGCGTCCCCTCGGGACGCCTTTTAGGTGGAAATAAATGATCATACTTTTAACATCGGATGAACGTCTGAGACAAAAAAACTAATCCTTTGTTTTTACAATTCCAATCGAGCAATCAAATTCTACGAACTGTCCATTCTTCAGAGTTGACGAACCGTTTTTTGTACCCACTATAGCTGGAGTCTCCATCTCCCTACAGACGATTGCGATGTGCGACGTCATTCCTCCTTCATCAGCAATCAAACAAGCGATTTTACTTAAAATTAAAATAAAATCAGGTGTCGCACTTTTGGTCACCACAACATCACCCTCCTCGATCAACTCAAAATCGTTAATAGAAGAAATCATTTTTATTTTTCCTTCTCCTTTTCCACCGGACGCTCCAATCCCATATAATGTCATATTATTGAATATTCATAATATTCGATTGATTTAGCTTTAATTTCGCCAAACATCTCTAAATTATTTCTCTTAATATCATTTAATAAATAAATTAGAAGGGCTTGTTTTTCTGATCCTGATATAGTTTTTGGAGTCAAGACACTATTCATCTTCTTATTTCTTCTAATAAAATCTAACTTCTTAATATCATAAAGAATATTATTTGTTGAATCATATCTTCTTCTTGTTTTAGATTTATTCAACAAAATATATTTTGACCAAGTCATAATCCCGTTAATTTGTTGAAGCTTGTAAATAGCCAATTCATCAGGGCTAAGATTCTCTAAATTATAAATTTTGTTTGCAACTCTATCGATGACCTTTTTGGCTACATCGATTGACATATACTTAGTATACTTAAAAAAATTATTTGAAAACTCCGCAGATTCCAAGAGTGACTCTTCTGTAATCTCAAAAAGATCACGGAAGTACATCACTATTTCATTTAATGAATCGCTTTTATATTTATTTTCTAATAAAACAACCATTGGGATATATGCAGCCTCAGAAGAAGGGGTTTTGTTCAATATCTCTAATTTACCCAGATCCTTCAATTTATTATCAAGTGTCGTAAAAACTTCAGACGATTTTAAAGATGTTAATGTTTCTACAGGATCCATGTATTCCTGCATTAGATTCAAACCGGCTAGGACAAAACCCAACAGAGAAGTAATGTTATTCTCTTCGATATCTGCCAAAAACAATTTGCTTTCAACCTTATTAAAATATTTGTTCACTCGTGTCTTTAACGAATCAACAATCTGCCTAAACCTAACTTTCTCAGAATACCCCTCGATTAAAGTTAAATATTCTTTATAGATTGTTGAATTCGTCACCGAAGCTGGTTCCGAACCATTATCATCAATTAGTTGCTTAAGTTTATTTACAATTTCAACATCTGAAAGATTAAAAAAACAAGGCATAAATGAGTTGTACCATTCTGTATTATCAACCAACACATTCCCTGTTATTCCTAACACGGGTGAGTTTAAGCGATTGAAGATATTCCATGGCTTTAATTCGGGGTTAAGCATTAGGATTCTATTAATTCACCAACTACTTTTCTTATCAAATTTCTAATAATATTTTCTGTCTTTTCTAGTGAGTAGATTGACAGATATTCATTTGCTGAGTGAGACAAATTTATTGGACTAGTTCCAATAACAACACTTTTACTTCCCCATTTTTCCTGTAACATCTGGACTTCATAATATCCCGCCAAACTAATATCCGCGTATTCCAGCGGATAATCCTCACCCTTAATAGACTCCTCCAAATACTTCAATTCTGTTTTTGGAGTTAACATCGACCCCAAATAGAATTTAAACTGTATTTCGCTTACCTCAATTCCAATTTCTTTTGCAATCCGATTAATTTCCAGCTCAACAAATTCTTTCGTAATTTCTGAGTTAGCTATTCTAATTTCACAAATTACCTCTGCATAATTAGGAACTATATTCCCTAAACCGCTCACCTCAGAACTAGAGTCGGCATTGGATTTCAACATACCTCCATGTAGATATGCCAAATTGACAGTCGTTTTTCCTCCATCATTCAAATCCAACTCCGTGACTTTTTTTTGAAAATTGTCGATTAATTCAACCGCCTTTTCTATAGCATTAATCCCAAATTCTTTTCTTCCGGCATGGGCAGATTTGCCGTGTACCTTAAAGCTAAATTCTGTTATTCCTCGACATCCATTAAGTATTTTTAAATCGGTAGGTTCTACATTAACTATAAATTCAGGTTTAAAATCGGTAATTTCCTTAAGTTTAATAGCTCCCTTAAAGTCATACTCTTCGTCAACCGAAAAAACGAACGCTAGTTCGTCATTTTGTATTTCAGCCATTAGTTTGAGCATTATTGCCAAGCCACTCTTCATGTCCACAGAACCCAAACCAAATATCTTATCCCCCTCTATTCTTGGCTCAAATGGCCTATCTGTTTCTACTTTTGGCAATACTGTATCCATATGGCCAAAAAGGGCTATTTTTGGATTTGGTTTGTTATAAACCAAAATATTTTTTCTATCTCCCTCAACATCCTGAACCACATATTTATACTTGGTGTTGGTCTTTATAAAGTTCTCCACATATTCAATCACCCCTTTTTCGTTATGAGTTTCATCAACATACGAAGGGGTTTTTATGAGATCTTTTAGAATATCTATTGTTTGAAGCATGCCCCTATTTTACTCCCAAATTCCATAAAAAAGGGCACCTTCACCGGGTGCCCAGATTCTTACTGTTTTTTTAATACTTCCACGAAAAAATCTCGTACGACAATCACGTTATTGATCTCAACATTCTCATTATCGGCGTGCTCCGTCTTTCCGGACCCGGCTCCAAAAACAAAGGCAGGTGGTTTACCAACTGCTTCCCAAAGCATTTGGATGTCTAAATATCCACCCTTTCGAGGGTTTGTGAACCTAACCTCGTCCAATCCACAGACAGAGCCGACGAGTTTCTCATACTTCGCAATCTCACTTCTGGCAGTAAACCACGCCCTCAGATCGTGTCGGACATTCACCACTTCTACTCTCAAACCCCTTTCTTGTGCCGTTTCCATCAAAGTCTCGATGATGGACTCCACCGATATTTCGGGAGAGCTGGGCCTAATGTCAATAACAAACTCGGCAACGTCGGAGACTACGTTTCCTTCTTGACCAACTTTAGCCAGTTTACCATCCACAAGACCTTCGTTTCCCATATCTTTTCCCCCAAATAGGTAAGCCAGATTCAAAGAAGACTTACCCATGATTGCATCGGATTTACTTTCAAAATATCCGGACAGACCTTCCATTAGTTGATACACGCCCAATATCGCATTGTTCCCTTTCCCCGAAGCCGCGTGAGCTGTCTGTCCATACACTCGAGCCCTAATCTCGATCAAACCTCGACATCCGACGCCCAACCTAAGATCCGAACCGTCAGCGGAAATGAGAAACCGAGGCTTAAGATCCGAATAATCTCTCACTAGAGCTTTCATTCCCAGAAAATCGTATTCTTCATCCGCATAAAACAAGATTGCATAATTATTGGCTTCCGGAGACAAAGCTGCAGCTTGCATAAGAGAAGCAATCCCGCACTTCATGTCGGAGCTTCCCCTTCCCCACACTTTCCCATCATGAATTTCTGCTCCCAGCGGGGAATATGGTGAGGTTATCGGAGGAGCTACGGTATCCAAATGTGCCAGAAAAACAATTTCCGGGGTTCCTTTTGAAGCGATTAGGTTGAATCTTCCGTAGTCGAGTTTTTGCCGGACCACAGTGAGATTTGTATTGGCCAAGAGCCACTCTTCGATAAAATCAACCAATCTATTTTCGTTCTGTGTCCACTTTCCGGCTTCATCATCGGGTACCCAAGAAGGAATTCTCACCAACTTCTGAAGCAATTTGATTAAATCTCGGTCTTTTGCATTCTCAATTTGATCAATATTATCGATTTTGCTCATTAGACATTTTACCTTTCTTAATGTTGGAATATAAAATTGGCCTCTCGGTTCCGAGAGGCCACACTTGTTGTATTAGCTAATATTTTTTTGTGCCTCAGCCAGCATTACCTCTTGTTCTTTTTTCTTGGCATCAGCTTCTTTTTTTTCTTTATCTTTCTTACGAAGATAATCGGCATATCCAGCCATGGCCATAGAAATCACAAGTAATGCAGCTCCCCATATCTGATTAGATAACATTATTGTTCCCAAAATCAAATAGTTGAGCAAGCCGGCAAAACCCATTTCTGATGATTGGACAACGTTTCCAAGGTCATCATCAAATTTCGAAAAACCATACAAATCTAAAGCCAATGTTCCAATCGCAACCAATCCAGATAGTACTATTACTCCAAGGGTTACCATGGTAATTGGAAGCAATACGAACACCGCACTACGGAAAAGTAATACTCCCAAGAACGCCACTACGGTAAGGATTAGAAAATCATAAAAGGCTATTCTGGGTCTATCTTCTCCAAACTT
>Ga0172379_10008540_pt1 | contig 12866 bp, 10 predicted proteins | sample GrowelOW334metaG_FD_119756 | JGI IMG/M metagenome (GOLD analysis project Ga0172379, IMG submission 119756) | Groundwater microbial communities from an aquifer near a municipal landfill in Southern Ontario, Canada - Groundwater well OW334 metaG | ecosystem: Environmental > Aquatic > Deep... | reverse complement strand
ATAATCCCCCTGTCCTTTGGACATCCCCCTTGTTAAGGGGGACAAAACCATCGGCCACGCAAGTTTTCTTCAACCCCCTTAATAAGGGGGTCGCCGCTTGCGGCGGGGGGATCTTTTACCCCCCCATATCAAGAGACAAATATCAATATTAAAGTGTTCAAGAAGTTCTCAGAGGCAGCTAACGGCGAACAACACGAAAGCCGAAAGAGAAGTCCCAGTTGGATGGGTTGATGCCGACACGGTAGGCAGACCGGCAATACCAGCTGTTGTCATACCACCTGCCGCCGCGTCCCACACGGTTGGAGCCGGTTTCTGCACCAGTGGGATTAATGGCAGGCGATGAACTGTAGCTATCGTACCAGTCGCCACACCACTCCCACACATTCCCGCTCATATCATACAGACCAAAGGGATTCTTGGGATAACTCCCCACCTCTACCGGGTGATAAATTCCCGTATTCCAATGATTCGCCTTGCTCGTACTAAACGTCCCGTCATCCGTTCCGTACAAGTATTGTTTCCCACCCCTACAAGCATATTCCCACTCTGCCTCCGACGGCAAATCAAGGCCATAATACAAGGCAAACGCTTTCGATCCATACCACGTTAACCATACCACCGGCCAGTTCTCATGACCGGACACCACACTGAATGTTTCGTTGTTGTATGTGATCCAGCACCGAGCGCCAGGAAATCCTGAAAGGGTACCCGCGAGATAAATATATTTCTGCTTACTGTACGCCCCCTTTGCCCCCTCAACACTCGAACTCGTAGCCGTTATATCCCCGGACGCTTTTGCGTCATTCAGGAATTGAGCGTACTGAGCATTAGTAATTTCATATATGCTCATCTCAAAACCGGTCAGGGTCACAGAATGCACAGGCCTTTCTTCCGAAGTCCCTGCATTCTCCACATCCCCCATCTCGAAGGTGTTCCCGGGAATGGATACAAAGGTGATCCCATTAATAATAATAATGCTGTCAATCAAGGTAACCACAAAATCCATCGTTTGGCCGTAGGTGATCGTAACACCAGTTCTGGTGTAGGGTATTATTACATTATTCACAATGGTGATTGTATACGTCACCTGATTAGCAGATTTTGCGACGCTTTGATTACCTGAATTCATGGAAGGTTTCGCCGCATGAGAACCGCCGCCGTCGAGCAGGAGCATCTTCTTCGTTTCGATCTGCCGCCCCGCTTTTAATTGATACAGATAGATACCCGCGCTTACATGATTTCCCCGATCATCCATACCATTCCAGGTCACAAAATGGAACCCGGCGCTCATATAATTATCAATAACCGTCGCTACTTTTTGCCCAATAATATTATAAACGGCAATACTGACGAGTTCTGGTGAATCGAGCGTGAAGGGTATCGTCGTCGTCGGATTGAACGGGTTCGGGTAGTTCTGTCCGAGAGAGAACTCAGAAGGAACAGTCGTATCAAATCCAACCGCCATTGAAAGATCGATCGCATACTTCCCTTGAGTATCAGTGTAATCTCTGAATTTATTATCCGGATTCGATTCATCGGTAAACGTCACAAGTGCCCCTGAAACTGGTTTCCCCGCGGTATCGGCTACTGCGCCCTGGATGATAATGGAGGAAGCCGAAGTGCTAACGACGAGAAGAGCAATAACCAATAAAGCTGAGAACCTGTCCCACCGTTTCATGGCATAAACTCCTTGTTCTAAGGATTTTTTATTTGATTTTTTTTATTTCATTCACAGATACGATTGCATTTTTGCGTTTAATAAAGTAATATTTCTTGAATAACATTCAATATATACATATTTTATCAAACACAAACAGTGTCTTTTTTCACTCTTCAATTTGCTGCGAGGAGATAGAAAGATAAATCCCCTCTGCCTGTCGGCATCTCCCCTTATTAAGGGGAGTCTTTTATTTCTGCGTTTCCATGCACCCCCTTAACAAGGGGGTCGCCGCTTGCAGCGGGGGGATATTTTTTAAGCAGTATAAGAATAAGTATTGGAAAGAAAAGATTAATTCTCCAATTTATAGAAGCAGTTCTTTTCGCTGTTTTATTCCGATGGGGAGATAAATCCCCTCTGCCTGTCGGCATCTCCCCTTATTAAGGGGAGTCTTTTATTTCTGCGTTTCCATGCACCCCCTTAATAAGGGGGTCGCCGCTTGCGGCGGGGGGATATTTCAAGGAGCCAATATTGGAAAAATATTTTGATATAATCATAGTCGGCGCCGGACCCGCAGGGCTCATGGCGGCTATAGAAGCAGCTCATGCCGGAGCCGGAGTCCTTCTTCTCGAGGCAGGCCCGAGGCCAGGACGGAAACTTCTGGCAACCGGCGGGGGAAGGTGCAATCTCTCGCATGACGGCACCATCGAATCGTTTCTTGCGGGATTCGAAAGGAGCGCTTCACATTTTCTGAAACCTGCGGCGTATGCTTTTCCACCCGAGGAAGCCGTACGGTTCTTCGAATCTCTGGGAGTGCCGCTCAAAGTCGAGCGGGGAGCCCGGGTATTCCCAAAAAGCGACCGTGCGGGAGATGTTCTCGGCGCCCTCCTGAAAGAAGCTGTATCTTCCGGAGTTATTCTGCAAACGGATTCTCCGGTTAAATCAATCGCCGGAAGCGGGAGCGGTTTCGAGGCGGCTGCGAGCAGGGGAATCTACCGCACCGGAGCGGTAATTCTGGCGACCGGCGGGCTTTCCATGAAAAGAACCGGATCGAGCGGCGACGGATATGCTTTTGCCCGGAAGCTCGGCCACACGATAGTCGAGCCTCGTCCGAGCCTTGTCCCCCTTGTCACACGTGAAACCTGGCCTGGCGAGCTTGCGGGGCTTGCTTTGAAAAATGTCCGGCTTACCGCAATTCTCGGGAAAAAGCGGATACAAAGGTTTGGAGAGATGCTTTTCACCCATCATGGAATCAGCGGCCCTATCACACTCGAAATCAGCCGTTTCCTCACCGACAGCCTGAACAGCGGCGAAGGCCCTGTCGTCATGGAGATCGACCTGAAACCCGCGCTCGACGAAAAGAAACTCGATGCCCGTCTGCTCCGTGAAATTCAGGAAAATCCCCGCCGCAGGCTTACCGCAATTCTCCATACCCTTATGCCGGAATCGCTTGCACGCATTTATACCGTACATTTAGGATTCGACCCGGAACTGACTGCCGGCCATGTTACCAGGGAAGAACGCAGCCGCCTGCTCCGCCTCCTGAAAGCCCTGCCGCTGACAGTGACCTCGACAGGCTCCATCGAGGAAGCGCTGGTCACCCACGGCGGAATATCTCTCCCGGAAATCGATTCGCACACGATGGAATCGAAACTCTGCCCGGGATTATTCTTTGCCGGGGAAATTGTCAATACGGACGGCGATACCGGCGGATACAATCTCAACCAGTGCTGGGCAACCGGAGTTCTTGCGGGAAGAGCGGCAGCAAATAAGCGGGTTCACCAAGGCTGAACCGGCGGGTTCCAATAGCTGTCGTTTTTGGGGATCGTTTCCCAGCAGGGTTTGCTCAGACCCGCGGGGTCAAAAAGAATCTTCCCACCGAAAATGGTCATCAACGGCTGAATCCTCCTGTCCCCGAAATTTTTGGCGCCTCCAACATCGACGAAACTGAAATTCCCTTTTTGCACCTCGAACACCGCGATATCGGCGGTATTCCCCACTTTGATGTCCCCGAGATCGGGCCTGTTGATAATACGGGCGGGATTCACCGTTGACATACGGATTACATTTTCCAGGGAAACGCCGAGACTCATCATTTTCGACATCACATTCGCCATGTTGACCGTGCCGTTCCGGAGGCTGATCTGGTGAAGGTCGGTGCTTATGGAATTTGGCAGGAATCCCTGTTCGATGCACGGCGCCGCGTGTTTGAAAACGAAACTGCCACCTCCATGTCCAAGATCGAAAACGAATCCCCTCTCCCGCGCTTTAAAAAGGTCGGGGTTGACCTTTCCCTCAGGGGTCACTGTCGGAATGCTTGGCGAGAACACATGGGTATGGATATCGCCCGGCCTGCCCCTTTTGAGAATCAGCTCACGGTAGGAGCGCTCCGGATAGCCGCCGCTCGCCGGCCTCGGTGCGAAATCGAACATGGCGGGAAGATTTGCCCTGCGCCCTGCTTCGACAACCGCATCAACCGCCGCCCAGGGGGCATGAAGGCTGTCATACGGCTTGGATGGCCAGTAATGGGCGGTTTTGAACCCTACGATTATCTTCGGATAGGTCTGGGCGATCTCGACCATCGGCTCGATTTTGAATTGGGCGGGGTCCTGCTCGCCCTCATGCATGCCGGTAAACGAATTGTTGATGAGCGCAAGAATGCGCATGGGCGATCTGTCGATAAGCTTCTTGAACTGCTCGAAGGTGCCTGCGCCCGAACTCCCGACATCGACGCAGGTGGTGACACAGGAGGGGAGGCAGAGATCGTCGGCGATTATCCAACGCCAGCCCGGCGGATCGTCTGTATAGAAGCAGTGAAGATGAATATCGAGAAATCCCGGGGTCAGGTAAAGCCCTGAAAGATCAACCGTCCTACGGGCTTCTGCCTGAGGAATATTTGTCCCTGCCGCGGCGATTTTTCCCCCGTCGACAGCAACATCCATCCGGGAATTCACCCCGTTTGCGGAATCGATGACATGAGCGCCCTTGAGAAGCAGTTCGTACTTCCCGGTCTGGCTGATAATGACCTCACGGCGGCCTGTTTTGGAAAGATGCGCTTCGCTTGCAGAAGGATGCGCTTCGCTTTTTGCAAGAATCGATCGAGGCGAAAGCATTCCTGCCGTTCCTCCGAGAACCGCGCCGCCCGCGACAGCTTTTGTAATAAATCCACGCCGTTTCATGAATGACCTCCGAAAAACTATTATATCAGGGTATTAAGCCAGGAAAACACCCATAGAAGTTATACTGTATTTTTCATCATTTTCATAACGACAAACTGATAATCGAATGGGAAGATGAAGAAAAAACAGGGAAGAAACAAGGGTAAATCGCCGGAGATAGAAACATTAAGGCTGAGTTATACAGCAAAAAAAGGGCGGGATTTTCGCCCGCCCTATGCTGTCGATAATAAGAATGCTCATTTTAAGATCATCATCTTCCCGGTCTTGGTGAATTTGTCGGATGCAAACTTATAAAAGTAAAGTCCGGAGCCAAATTTTGAGCCGTCGAATTTAACTGTATGGACTCCGGAGCTTACCGGGCCGTCCACAAGAGTCGCAACCTTCTGGCCGGTGATGTTGTACACGGTCAGATTCACTTTTGAAGGCGAAGAGAGCGAATAGCTGATCGTTGTTGTGGGATTTGCAGGATTGGGATAGGCCTTGATGTAATCATTTATCTCTTCAGTTAAACTGTCATCGCCTGGCATTTGTTTCCCTTCTTCCGGATTGCTGGAATCGACCGTGTATTTATCAGCATATTTCCAGGGATCGTATTCGATGCCAGCAGAAGAATACGCAGAGAGGAGAATCGGTTGTCCGGGATTGATAGTAGCAGCTCTGTCAGCAAATTCCTTTGCTTTTAAAGAATCGTGCAGATATTCCCCGTAAATTGAGGCTATTCTTGAAAGCATTTCCACTTCCATTACATTTCCTGAATAGAGCTGAGCCTTCTCTGAAAAAACATTTATTGCATCCCTATATTTCCCTTCGCTGACAAGAGATTCACACAGCAGATAGTCGAGAGATGAAGCATACCATTTCGGCGCGGTTTTAAGTTCGTTCGAGATCAATGCCCGGAAAGATGCATAATCATATTTATTCATCCCGCAAAGTTTAAGGAGAGATTTTAATGCCATGCGTTTTGTTAACATGTTATTATTCTGCCTGATTATATCCTGATATACAGACAAGGCGCTGTTCCAATCCCCTCTTGATTCAAATTCATCTGCTTCAATGAAAGGGAATTCTGCAATTTCTCCTGCAATTTTGGCGGCTGGAGCACCGGCGGAATCAATATCAGCAGCGGCAAAACCGGAAATATCCGTAACAAGGGTGCTGTCGCTAAAAAGAACCGAACGTATAGGATTGGAAGTTCCCCAATAATTTCGCCGGGCAGGAAAGCTCGATGTTACTAATAGAGTTTTTATTGCCCAATTATTTGCACTGGTATTATCATAAATGTTATTTCTCCGGCCATCTATGTCAAGACCTGCATAATCGTATAAATTTATTCTGCTTAAATCTGATGCCGGATTACAGGTTATTTCGCTGTATTCAAGTTTTGCATCAGCACTGGAGGTGAGATACAAACCGTATTTCGAACCATTAATTGTGATATTTTTAAGGTACGGTTCATACCCGCTGCCCTGTATGCAAACACCTCCATGATAATCTGTCGATCCATTATTCTGAAAATCGACATTCTGTATTGTAGGCGCACAATTGCTTATCAATATGCCCCAATCCCGGCAATTACTTATTGTTGTCTTTGAAGATGGGAAGTACAAGTTACTGCTAGATATGTCCATACCAATAGTGGCATATTCAATTACGATATTACCATTTACGTTCATCGTGCCGCCGGATTTGAGTTCTATTCCATTCCAAAGATCACCTGCTGTTTTAGTTGAAAATTGTGTATAATTTGATGTTACTGTACCGTAAATTTGAATTTTTTTCCCGGACGAAAAATGCAAGTCACATCTTAAATGTGCCGATGTTCCGGTTCCTTCTAAAGTTAGGGTCTTTCCTGAAGGAATTGTAAAATTATCCCCAATATAATAATTATAAAACCCCATGCCTGTTGGCCATGACTCATTTTCAGGAAGTTCTCCGAACCGTGAATCACCCATAGAAGCAGTCATTGTAAAACCTGAAGAAGAAATATTATTTATTTGAGCATTAGATGGATAATTTCCGGAATCGAGTCTTTTAAGATTGGGAGAGGAGAAATCAGTTATATAAGTTTTATTACCACTATAAAAAGCATCTCCATTTAAATTAGAATTCTGTTGGGTACCCCCTGTAGAATCTGCTTCAATTAAATCATGATTGCTATCAGAATTATATAATCGCCAAACCAAAATTCCGTCTTTATCTGAATCGCAGGTATTAATATAACGGTTCCACTTCGTGTTGCTATCTTGAACTTGTCTGTTTTCAATAATTATATGTTCATATGGACCATTGCCGTATGAATTATTTTCATGCAATATATAAACATTGGACAGGCCGTAATCGGTATTGAAAGTTAACTCTACGTCTTGGGGTTCATTTACATCTGTATAAGATACCCATCCTGTGTTAATGCGATATCGTTCATCGGGTGTTAGAGGTGCTGGGCATTCTCCATAAGAAGAACCACCACACCAATGTCCGAAACACATTATACCCCATTTTCCATAAGGATAAGATCCACTATAGTCATCATGATCAATTCCAAGAACATGAGAAAATTCATGACCATTTAAACCGATGCTTACAAATGCGTCATAGGGATCATGTATCATCTCACCAATAGTATAAGTACCTGGTTTACTACTGGCATTAGGATGTAATGCGCCACTATTAAATAAAATATGACCAGCATAAATTATTGCAAGTTTATGAGTTCCAGCCGTAAGCTCATCATAATAATCAATACCTTGCTGACGTTTTGCTACTGCTAAAACACTGTCAACAAAGGCTTGACCGGTCATATTATCACTATATGTTTTAGTATATGGAAAATCAATCCAATTTATTACTCCAACTCCACCAGAATCACTGTTAGCTACTCGACCTAAAAGTGTAAATGTTCCTCTGGACATATCGGAAAAATAATCCCTCATGCTGCCATATGTAGTATAACTATTTGGTGTGGGTGCAGAGGTATAAGTCCTGTCAGAAAAAAATAAATCGGTATAATAACTTCTATAATTATATGTACCTGCTGTATCTGTAAAAACTTATTAATATAACAATTAAAGAATCTGGAAGTACCGCTGTTTTTCCGACACCTTTTATTAGGGTGAAAGATTTATTTACTTTATGAACCGATTTCAAAAATATGGTATTATTTATATCATTCTGATATCTTAAATCTTTCATTTGCATTTCATTTTTATTTTCTTCTCCTACCAAATATGGTGTAGCTAAAATATTACGATCTTTATCATACCTGCCGTAGCACCAGTAACCTTCATTATTCAATATTACTGGGCCGTAATTATTTCGATAAATATGCCCAAATTCATCTACAATATGGTCAATAGTTGCGATTTTACCATCCGGCTGCGAATATTTTTCTGTTCCCAAAAAGTAGGGAGAAGCAAAACATGGAAAAGCACCAGCTGAAACAAGTATTAATACGATTATCATATAAACTTTTTTCATAGCAGCCTCCAGAGTTTTACTTCGTTATTAACCCTTATTATTTTATGAGTAATAGTTTTCTTGTCTGTAACCCCTCCTTTCCTCCTGCTTTTTTTAATGCGGAGAAATAGATACCTGTGGCCATTTCTTTCCCATTATCATCTCTTCCATCCCAGGTAGTTTGAAAAGAGCCTTTTGTTTTTAAACCATTGAAAAGAGTTTTAATTTTTCTGCCAAGGATATCATAAACAGCATGTTCATAATATCCCTGGATTCCAATTTCATAAGGTATAACTGTAGACGAATTAAAGGGATTAGGGGTATTTTGTCCAATAAAGAATGCTTTGTTTTCTTTATGATCGTTGACTATTGATAGAGTTTTACTAAGAAGTACAGAAAAATATTGAGGCCCGTTATATGGAAAACTGCTAATACGAATAATAAAATCGGAATAATTATCATTGTTAAAATTACATCTAATTAATCCAAGTAAGTCCGGATAAAACGGTGCGTGATATCCCCATGAAATTTTTGGCAAATTTAGAGAGAATTTGTGAATCTTTGAATAAATCACTTCATTTTCCCATGCTACCATAACCAATTCATCAGAATTTTCAAGTTGATGTATAATTATTAAATCAAGAATTCCATCATTGTTGGTATCAGTTAAAGAAAAAATACGACTGGGACTACCCAATCCCATTTCTGTGGAATTTGGATCTATTTCCCCTGAAAAAACAAAATCACCCTTGCCATTGCCTGTATATATCGGTGCTTTATTATAATCACTTGACGAGTTATCATAACCACTTGACATTATGTCTACGTCACCATCTCCATTGAAGTCATAAACTCCGAGAACCTCAGCATCTCCAGAAGCATAAAGAGAATTTTTTATAAATGTACCATCATTATTGCCAGTATATGATCGATTAAAACGGAAACCCGCACCCCAATTTTGATAATAATGGTAAACTAAAAGATCAGGTATTGTATCTTTAGTCAGGTCTCCAATGTAAAGAATCTCATAAACACCAATGTCATCGATTTGGTTGCCTTTTTCCGGCTCCCAATTGACTTCTCCGGAAGTGAAAATAATCTCTGTTTTAACCGGTTCCTGAAAAGTTCCATCTCCTTTTCCGAAATATGTCCGCAACTCGGCAACCCTCATTGTTGGAGCGGCGTATTTGATAACAATCGCGATAAGATCCTTGTTGCCGTCATTATTCATATCCCCGGAAACAATGGTTTGCAGTCCTTCCATTCCCAATGATTTGGGCGCTGCAAATTTACCTTCTCCAATCGCCACAAAAAGAGTGTCATTAACACATACATCGGTCAATCCATCATTATTAAAATCGGCAGCGGTTGATGTCTTGGGATTATATATGCCGGTTTCCGTTATTACCTTATTCCCCAAAACGCCGTTTGAAATGTGTGGAAAAACGTTGATAGCGCCATTCCAGTCAACAATGATGACATCTTTGTTCGAATTTTGGTTCTCAGAGCCGATATGTATGAATTTAACTCGTGCATTAAGAGAGTAATCAGTTCGTGTATATTCGGGATACTCATTCGCTGAAGATAAGGAATAGAACATTGAAACAAGAATAAATACGAAGAAAATAATATTATTATTTCTCATTGTTTTAACCCTTCTTTTATGAAATTTAGAAGCGATAAATTTCATAACATTTATAAATATCATTCTACCACTCACTACAATTATCATATTCTTCACCATCAAATGTCAATACACAATGTTATGTATTTTTATCTACACAATATTATGTAGATAAAACATGTTTTTAAATACAATTTCAATCGAGTTTTGTAAGAATAAGTCTTCGCTGGAGTTCGAAGCATGAGTGGATATCAAGCTTTCTCAGGATATTGTTTATATGTGTTCTGATTGTACTGACGCTTTTAAATGATTTTGAAGCTATTTCTTTGGGTTCTGCTCCTTTTCTGATCAATCTGCAAATTTCGAGTTCAGTTTTCGTCAGTTTTTCTACAAGTTTGGAATCTAACGGTGGAGCGAAATCGGAAACCTCATTCAAAAATTTCCCGAATATGTGGGGGCAGAGGAAAAGATTGCCCTCATGCACGCTTCGTACAGCCCCAAAAACTTCCTCGTAATGACAGGTTTTTTGTGCATATCCATATCCCCCTTCCTGGATAAAATTGCTGATGATATTGATATCCCCGTTTTCAAAGACGCCGACGATTTTAACTTTTTCGGAAAATTCTTTCATGAATTCTCCTATATTCTTTGAATCCCGGAACCGGTCCATACCGAAATCAAGAACGAGTATTTCAGGCCGGTGGGTTTCCATGAGAGAAAACAGGTTTCCGAGCGTATCCGTTTCGGCGGCAATATCGATACTGTTTTCTTTTCGGAGCTTTTCGGAAAGCGTTTTCAGATAGGAAGGCGTGCAGGCAAGAAGGACTTTTATTTTCATTTCTTAACCTATTTGTTTACAGGTGCAAAAATAGTAGTCTATTTTTAAGAAATGGTACAAAAAGAAATATTATATGTCAAGGATTATTTTGTTATTATTAATAACAATTAAGTATTATTCAGAATAACACAGGGGCAAAAATGATTAACTACCTATCTGCAGAATTGAGAGGAATTTTAGATTAAAACAATGATACCTGAATTTCGCAACTATGACAAAGGTTCTCTTACCTGCTCCCCGGTTCGTATGCAGCGGAAACACCGGTGATGAGAACTTTACCCGACTTTTCCGCACCCTCCGGGTAGTAACTGACCTGTGCCTGTGAGGTTGCCGCTGCACCGCCCACCGTAATCTTTCCGGTCCACACTTCGTTTTTCTTCCAGAAAAGACAGCCCTCAATTTTGTAGATATAAACACCGGGCGCAACAGTCCTGCCCGACGAATCCTTCATGTCCCAGACCACAGAGAGCCTGCCGGGCTTCGGTGTGGCTCCGCTCATCGCGTCGATCCGTTCTTTCGTGAGGTTCTTGATATCCGAGGCTTTGACCCAGTTGACGAGCGACTGCTGACGCTTTTTCCAGCCGTCTTTTCGGGCAGTATAGTTCGTAACGAAGAGCGTCCTGACATATCTGCCCGTTTCGTCTTCTATCCATATCGCGAACTGATTGCTCGCGAACCCCCTGATTTTGGTATAGGTGTAATTGACCGTAACTTTGCCGTTCGCCGGCGCCTGGGTTTGCGCGAATGCAATTCCCTCGGAAACGACGAAAAGGAATAAAAATGCGTAAGCAGTGGTCACCGCAAGCCTTTTGCCAAAAAGAGAATGAATGGACATTATTTGCCTCCCCGACTGAAATGACATTTTTGCATCTCGGATACTAACCATGTTTCTATTGTGATTTTATAGTACAATTTTCTTTTGGCGCAGGCAACTATTTTTAAAACATATTCCTGCGGAGCTGCGACAGATCGGGATTGCGGGTATCCGACCGCAATTGTGAACAGGGAATTCCGATTACTTTCCCCTGTACTTTACCGCGAGGAAGACAATGACCAGATTCACCATGAAGGCAACAGAATTCGTGACTATCAGGCAGATACTGTTTATGAGCAGGCCATACCATACCCACCACGCCTGCCCGAACATGAACATGGAGAACATGGACAGGCTGATATCGTCAGCCGATCTTCTCTTCACCAGCCGCGATATCTGCGGAAGTCCCGAAAACGCCATTACAGTACCGATAAGTGTCATCCATATTTCAGCAGTGAGCATTATTTCCTCAATTCAAGTTAAGAATATTATTTTGGTTGAAAAGAAGGCATTAATATAATTTTTGAGAGTATAAATCAAACTAGTAAAAAAAGCCAAACAGAGGTCATTCATCCGGTAGAGATATTCTCCCGGCCATGCTTTTTTAAACTACAGCCCCGGCTTCGACAAGCTCAGCCTCCCTAACCGATCTGCCCTTTTTAAACTACAGCCCCCTAAATCCCCCAAAGGGGGACTTGAAAGACCGGTAGACAGACAGCAGCATAGTTCGCTGAGGCTAAAGTACGACTGACTACTGAGCCTGTCCGTGTGCTGAGCCTGCCCGTGCGCGCCGGCCAGAGAGGTTCAGCCGTCCGAGGACGCTGCCGGTTTCCTGCGGCAGTTCGTTTTTTATAAAAAGGGGGCGTAAAATTACCTTTTTTGATTATATTACCGTCATTCACTGAATTTCCTCATCCTGTAACTTGATACCCCCCGAGGCTCATGAAATCCAAAGAAGTATTGTTCATAAAAGGCGCCCGTGAACACAATCTGAAAAATATCGATGTGGTGATCCCGCGGAATACACTGACAGTCATCACCGGGCTTTCCGGTTCGGGTAAATCATCGCTGGCGTTCGACACCATCTATGCCGAGGGGCAGCGAAGGTATGTGGAGAGCCTTTCGTCCTATGCACGGCAGTTTCTGGGGCTGATGGAAAAACCCGATGTCGAATACATCGAGGGATTGTCTCCGGCAATCTCCATCGAGCAGCGGGTGGCTTCCCACAACCCGCGTTCCACAGTTGGCACAGTAACCGAGATCTATGATTATCTCCGTCTCCTCTATGCCCGTCTTGGAGT
>Ga0172379_10008539_pt1 | contig 12868 bp, 11 predicted proteins | sample GrowelOW334metaG_FD_119756 | JGI IMG/M metagenome (GOLD analysis project Ga0172379, IMG submission 119756) | Groundwater microbial communities from an aquifer near a municipal landfill in Southern Ontario, Canada - Groundwater well OW334 metaG | ecosystem: Environmental > Aquatic > Deep... | reverse complement strand
TCGACGAATCATTCAGCATTTGGCGCGAAAAATCCGGCTTCGCCGAAGAATTGAAGGATTTCCGCTTTTTCTAGGCTTTCCCCGCGTCTGTTTCAGGCTCGCGGATGAACGCATATATTTTTAGAGGAGGAGACTGTATGAAGAAGCTGTCTTCACTGATTCTCATCATCGCCCTGGTCGGCGTTGTTTCGACCGTGGCAGCGGCTCCCAGCTGGAAGCCCACCAAGACCATCGAAATCGTGGCTCCCGCCAATCCAGGCGGCGGCTGGGATATGTTGGCCCGTGTGGTACAGAAATCGCTTATGGACGAGAAACTCGTCGATAAGAACATCATCGTCGTGAACAAACCGGGCGGGAGCGGCGCCGTTGGTTGGACCTACCTCCAGGGCAAAAAAGGCCAAGGCGAATATCTCGCCGCCACCTCCACCCTCCTGCTGTTCAACAACCTCTTGGGCTTGAGCGAGCTCACCTATAAGAACTTCACGCCGATCGCCATGCTCCAGTCCGAGTGGGAAGCCATCGCCGTCAGAGCCGATTCCCCCTACAAAACGCTGAAAGATCTCATGCAAGCCATGAAGTCCAACCCCAGCGCCGTGGCTATCGGCATTGGCCCCTCTCTTGGTAACGATGACCATATCACCATCCTCGAAGTGGGCAAGAATTTCGGCGTCGACCCCGCCAAGATCAAGTTCATGGTTTACCCGGGCGCCGGCGGCGAAATCGTTCCCGCGCTCCTCGGCGGACACATTCAGGCGACTGTGATCGGCATTGCCGAAGTTCTTGAGCAGCACAAAGCCGGCAAGATGCGCATCCTCGGCGTAAGTTCTCCGGAAAGGCTCTCCTTCCTCTCCGATGTGCCCACCTTCACGGAGCAGGGAATCAATGTCGTGTTCCCGCACTGGAGAGGCATCATAGGCGCCCCCGGCCTCAGCGCCGAGCAAATCGCGTTCTGGGACGCTACATTTTCCAAGATGGTTCAGACCAAAACCTGGAAAGATCAGATCGCCAATCTCGGTTGGACGAACTTCTACCAGGACTCGGCGACCCATACCAAGTATCTCGGGGAGCAGACGAAATCCTTCGATGAACTGCTCACCGCGGTCGGATTGAAGAAATAAGGACGGAGCGATCCGCGATTCCAGCGAGAGACGCGCGCGAAGCGCCTCTCGCTGGTTTATTCACGCTTGATCAGGCGCATGTGCAGGAGGTGCCAACGTGACTATGAATTTTATGACCGGCATAATCGCCGTGGCAATCGGGGGGATCTATCTGATCACCGCGATGCTGCTTCCGCAGATGCGGATGGGCGACAGACTCGGCCCAAAGCTCTTCCCGACGATAATCGGGATAGTGGCGATGGCTTCCGGAATCATCCTCATGATTCAGGACAAAAGACCGGGAAAGGCTTCGAAGAAAGCCGACTTTGGTTTTATCAAGCATAAGGACCTTTGGCTGAAGATCCTCCTCACCACCTTGGTAGGTATCGTCTATGGCCTCGTGATGGACTCGATGGGATTCATCCTCCCCACGGCGCTCTTCATGCTCTTCATCTCAATGCTGATCAATAAAGGCCGGCTTGTCCAGAATATCATCGTGGCGCTCAGCTTCGCGGTAATCTGCTATGGAGTATTCGGGGTAGCGCTCAAGCTCAGCCTTCCCCGCGGCTTCATCGAACAGATGTTGCCCTTCTGAAGGAGATAGATACCTATGCAAGAAATCTTCAGCAATCTGGGACTTGGCTTCCAGACCGCAATGACCTGGACCAATATTATGTGGGTCTTCATTGGCGGATCCCTGGGAACCGTCATTGGCATGCTTCCCGGCCTGGGGCCGGCAACCGGCGTGGCCATCCTCATTCCCATAACCTTCGGCATGAATCCGGCCACAGCCCTCATTACCATGTGCGCCGTCTATTATGGCGCCATGTTCGGCGGCTCCCGCGCTTCGATCATGATCAACGTCCCTGGTGACGCGTCAGCCATCGTATCCTGCTTCGACGGTTACCCCATGACGAAGAACGGCAGAGCTGGCCCCGCGCTGGCCATCTCCGCCATAGCCTCCTTTATCGGCGGCATGATCGGCATGTTCTTCCTCGTATTCCTTACCCAGCCTATCGCTTCAGCGGCCCTCAAGTTCGGGCCCGCCGAAATGTTCTCCCTCCTTCTCTTCGCTCTCGTGGCGACCATAACGTTATCGGAGGGCAGCCTGCTCAAAGGCCTTATCGCCATCGCTTTCGGCCTCATGCTTTCCACTATCGGCATCGACGCGATGACCGGTATTGTCCGCTTCACCTACGGCGTGAGCAGCCTGAATGATGGTATCGACTTCCTCGTGATCATCATTGGCGTCTACGCGGTGACGGAGGTCTTCAAGAACCTCAAAGACATCAACGCGGTCTACAAGTTCGACTCAAAATCCATCGGCAAGGTTTGGATAACGAAGGATGACTGGAAACGAAGCATCTGGCCGATGCTCCGCAGTTCGCCTCTAGGCTTCGTGATCGGCGTTCTCCCCGGCATGGGCGGCACTATCGCCACCTTCATGTCATATGCCCTTGAAAAGAACCTTAGCAAGCACCCCGAACAGCTTGGCAAAGGCGCCATCGAAGGGCTCGCGGCCCCCGAAGCCGCCAACAACGCTTGCTCCTGCGGCGCCATGGTGCCTCTCCTTACGCTCGGCATCCCCGGCTCCGGCACGACAGCGGTCATGCTCGGCGCGCTCATGATGCTCGGCGTACGCCCGGGCCCGACTCTTTTCACCGACCACCCGGAAATCGCTTGGGGCGTCATCGCGTCCATGCTGGTAGGCAACATAATCCTGATCATCATCAACCTGCCACTGGCCATTCCCCTCGTCCAGATCCTCAGGGTTCCCACCCGCATCATGCTTCCGATCATCATGGGATTGGCCCTGATCGGAACCTACTTCCTAAATTACAGCTCCTTCGATTTCATCATCGTCATGATAGCCGGCGTTATCGGCTACCTGTTTTCAAAGCTGGAAATCCCCCTTCCCCCACTGGTTCTCGCCCTTATCCTGGGCGGAGCGACCGAGCAGCACCTCAGGAATTCCATGGTCCTTTCGGATGGCAATCCCATGATCTTCATCCAGAAGCCCATCTCGGCGGTGTTCCTCGTTCTCGCCGCCGGTTCTCTCATCTATGCTTTGATCAGAGGCAAGAAGAAAGCAGCATGAACTCAAAGCGCGGAAAGGATCGCCCCCGGCGATCCCTGCTCTACATCCCGGGCAATAGTCCCGGGATGCTGCAGAATTGCTCCATTTATGGTTCGGATGGTGTCCTCCTCGACCTCGAGGATGCCATTTCGATTTCCGAGAAAGATTCAGCCAGGAAACTGGTCAAGCACGCGCTCTTGAGCCTCGATTTCGGGGAAGTGGAGCGCGTCGTCCGCGTCAATGGGCGGGATACGCCCTTTTTCGAGGCCGATTTAGCCGAAATAATCCCCGCCGCGCCCGACGCGATACGGCTTCCCAAGGTCGATTCGGCCGACGATGTGATCGAAGCCGACAGAATCATCACCAGAATCGAAACCGAGCGCGGCCTCGAGCCAGGCTCGATAGGCATACAAGCCATGCTGGAAACGGCGCGCGCCATCGTCAATGTCAATTCCATCGCGGCGGCTTCACCACGGCTCGTGGGCCTCACCCTCGGCGGCCAGGATCTTGCCGCCGATCTCGGCATCAAGGCGACAAAAGCGGGGCTCGAACTCCTCTACGCCAAGAGCGCCGTCGTGATAGCGGCGAGAGCCTTCGGCCTCGAAGCTTTCGATACCGTCTACACCGATGTCGCCGATCTGGAAGGCCTCGCCGAAGCGGCGGCGATCAGCGTCTCGCTGGGGTTCAGCGGCAAGGCCGCGATCCATCCATCGCAGATTCCCGTCATCCACGCGGCCTTCGCCCCTACCGAAAAAGAAGTGGCCAAGGCGGCCCGCATCATCGACGCGGCGAAGGATGCCATGGCAAAAGGCCTCGGCGTCATCGCCGTGGATGGTCGCATGGTGGACGCCCCCGTCGTGGCCCAGGCGGCCCGAACGCTCGAACTAGCCGTCCTGGCCGGCATGGAGGTGCCCGAACTATGAACTTCGAGTGCGTAAAAAACTCATTGGGCCGACTGGTGCCCCGCGAAGTTCCCGGACTCGGCGCCATGGCTCCCTACGCGGGCGCCTATTCCCGCCTGGATGGCTCCTACGTATGGACGCCAACCGCCCAGCCTCATCGGGTACCCGCCCCCAGCACCGATAAAATCGCTCCCAGCCTCAGGGCGGCTATCGAGCGCTCGGGCCTGCGAAACGGCATGACGATCTCCTTCCACCACCACCTCCGCAATGGCGACGCGGTGGTCGGTCTCGTCCTGGCCGAACTCGAACGCATGGGCTATCGCGACCTCACCCTCGCGCCCAGCTCCCTCGGCGACTCCCACGACTGCGTCGCCGACGCGATCAGAAAAGGCATCGTCACCAAACTCAACACGTCCGGGGTCCGCGGGGAAGTAGGCAAGGCGATCACAAAGGGGTTGCTGGACACCCCCGCGATCATCCGCAGCCACGGCGGCAGGGCTCGCGCCATCGAGGAAGGCAGCCTCCATATCGATGTGGCTTTTCTCGCCGCTCCCGCTTGCGACCGTCTCGGCAACATGACAGGGTCCGCCGGCAAGACCGCCTGCGGTTCCATGGGCTATGCCATTCACGACGCCAAGTACGCGGCGCATGTAATAGCGGTGACGGACAATCTGGTAGAGTATCCCCTCGCGCCGCGCATATCGATTCCCCAATATCTCGTGGATCAGGTTGTCCTTGTCGATTCGATCGGCGACCCAAGCCAGATCGCCACTGGCGCCACGAGAATCACCCGCGATCCTATACAGCTGAGAATCGCCGAACTAGCGTTCAAGCTCATTCGTTCCTCAGGATACATCAAGGAAAATTGCTCCTTCCAGACGGGCGGCGGCGGCCCGAGCCTCGCCGTGGCGCGCTTTGTCAGGGACTACATGAAGGACAACGCCATTACGGGCAGCTACTGCATTGGCGGTATCACCGGCTACATGGCCGACATGCTAAAAGATGGCCTCTTCAGGAGCCTCTTCGACGTGCAGAGCTTCGACGCCGCCGTGACGAGTTCCCTGGCCGAAAACCCTTACCACATGGAAGCGGATGTCTCCTGGTACGCGAACCCCTTCAACAAGGGCTGCCTTGTCAACGACCTCGATGTCGTCGTTCTCGCCGCCCTCGATGTGGATGTCGATTTCAACGTCGACGTGCTCACCGGTCATGATGGGGTACTGCGCGGGGCCTCGGGCGGCCATTGCGACACAGCGGCCGGCGCCAAGCTCTCCGTCATCACTATTCCCTCGATGAGAAATGGCGTGCCCTCCATACGCGAGAAAGTTCAGACAGTCGTGACGCCGGGCGAAACGGTGGACGTCATCGTCACGGAAAAAGGCATCGCCATAAACCCGCTGCGCGAGGATCTCCTCAAAAAGGCGCGGGACGCGGGACTGCCCGTCAAAGACATACGACACCTCAAGGCTGAGATAGAGCGGACGACGGGCGTGCCCGACGAAGTCGCGTTCTCGGATGATATCGTGGGTCTCGTCGAATACCGGGATGGAACGATCATCGATTCGATTCGAAAACTGAAATGAAATAGAGATCGGCTTTGGCCGATCTTAAGCCCGGCGAAAGCCGGGCTGCTTTTTGCGAGGAGCGCATCATGAAGGAGAAAGGGATCATCATCATCGCCGCGATACTTGTCGGCGCCTGGCTCGGCCACAAACTCAAGCTTCCTTCAGGCTATCTCACCGGCGGCATGATCCTGGGCCTTATCGCGAAGGGATTGCTCTCAGCGAATGTGCCCGCGGGCAACGCCCTCTCGGTCATTTCCCAGCTTCTCGTCGCCTATGTCGTTGTCTCCAATTCCGATGTCGCCGTCATACGCCAACATCCCGAAGTCGTGCCCATCGCCCTAGGCTACATCGCCGTTCTCACCCTTTTCTGCTTTGGCCTCGCGGTCGTGCTGAACAAAGTCTTCCATTTCGATATCAAAACGGCCATCTTCGCGACAGCGCCGGGCGGCCTGTCTGGCATGGCTCTTTCGATGACGGACGCGGGGGCCGAAACGCCGATATCCATGACCTTCCATCTTTTCAGGATGGTCCTCGTCCTCATACTGACGCCCCTTATCGCGTCATTTTTCGTCAAATGAACGCGCTAACCATGAAAACAACATTGACTTCAGGCGGGAGGTTCCGCCTTGCCCTTCACGATGAAAAGCCTCTGCAAATAATGGGCACCGTCAACGCCTACGCTGCCATGATGGCGGCGCGCGTCGGCTACCGCGCCATTTACCTCTCGGGCGCAGGCGTCGCCAATTACTCCTATGGCCTGCCTGATCTCGGCATGACTTCCCTCGACGACGTGCTGACCGACGCGCGCCGCGTAACCGCCGCCGTCGACCTGCCTCTCCTCGTCGATATCGACACGGGCTGGGGCGGGGCTTTCAATATCGCGCGCTCAATCAGACAGATGATAGCGGCCGGTGTCGCGGCGGTTCACCTCGAGGATCAGGTCGCGCAGAAACGATGCGGGCATCGCCCCAACAAGGCGATCGTTCCCGCCGCGGAGATGGTCGACAGGGTGAAGGCGGCGGCCGACGCCAAGACCGACCCCGATTTCGTCCTCATGGCGCGTACCGACGCTCTGCAAAGCGAAGGCCTTTCAGGCGTGATCGACAGGGCTTGCGCCTATGTCGAGGCCGGCGCCGACGCCATTTTCGCCGAGGCCATGACCGATCTGGAAATGTACGGAAAGGTCTGCGCGGCGGTAAAGGTTCCCGTTCTAGCCAATATGACCGAATTCGGCGCCACGCCGTATTACAAAGTCGGCGAGTTGGGTGAACAAGGCGTCGCCATGGTCCTCTATCCCCTATCCGCCACCCGCGCCATGCAACGCGCCGCCCTCGATGTGATGCGGGCCACCCGCGTCGAAGGCACGCAGGAAAGTGTCGTGGGCCTCATGCAGACCCGGGCCGAACTCTACGATTTTTTGGGATACAAAACCTACGAGGATAAGCTCGACAGCCTCTTCGCGATCGAAAAACGATAGCGCCGAAACCTTCTTCCATTGTAGGATGTGGAAGGAGGCTGTCATGAGCGACAATTACTCCGACATTTATGATGAGTTCTCGATCGAGGCTCTTTCGCGGCTCATGGCCGAGGGCGAGCTAAGCTCCGCCACCCTCGTCGACTATTATATCGACAGGATCGGAAGGATTGACGGCACGCGGCAAGCGACGCCCGATTTCGCGCCTGGCCAAGCATCCCGCCATGGACCCCGCCTCAACTCCGTCCTCCATCTGAACAAAGCTGCCCGCGAAATCGCCGATGGTCTCGACGTGGAACGGGCGCGAGGCGCCGTCCGCGGCCCCCTGCACGGCATCCCCGTCCTTCTGAAGGGCAACATCGACACGGGCGACGCCATGCCCACCACAGCCGGATCCCTGGCCCTCAAGGGCCGCCTCGCCGCGGAGGACGCCTCCCTCGTGGCCCGGTTGCGAGCGGCCGGAGCCGTCATCCTCGGCAAGACCAACCTGAGCGAGTGGGCCAATTTCCGCGCGACGCATTCCTCATCAGGCTGGAGCAGCGAGGGCGGCCAGACGAAAAATCCTTATGCCCTCGACCGCAATCCTTCGGGCTCCAGCTCAGGCTCGGCGGTCGCTGTGTCGGCAAACCTCTGCGCGGTAGCCGTGGGCACGGAAACCGACGGTTCCATAATTTCGCCATCATCGGTCAACGGCATCGTTGGCATAAAACCGACAGTCGGCGCGGTGAGCGCGCAAGGGATCGTTCCCCTATCCTTCAGCCAGGATACGGCCGGCCCCATGGCCAGGACCGTGCGCGACGCGGCCCTCCTCCTTGCCGCGATGGCGGAACCCGGGACAATGACCGGCATTTTCTCTCCGGCGGGCGCCAAGCCGCGCGATCTGCGCGGCATCCGCCTCGGCGTCGCGCGCAACTTCTGCGGAGTACTTCCGGATGTGGACAAAGCATTCGAAGAAGCGCTGCGTGCGTTGCGCGATCTCGGCGCGGAAACCGTGGAGATGAAGCTTGAGACGGAAGCGGGCTTCGACGAGGCAGAACTTGAAGTGATGCTGTATGAATTCAGGCATGATATAAAAGAATATCTGGCTCGCGGTCGCCGCGATGCCGGCGCCGCCGCGATGCGCGATCTCGACGATCTCATCGCCTTCAACCGATCCCGCGCCGCGGACGTGATGCCCTGGTTCGGCCAGGATCTGTTCGAAATGGCGGCAACCAAGGGAGGACTCGATGATGAAGCGTACCTCAAGGCAAGAGCCTTGTGCGCCTCCGCCTCCAGGGAGCGCGGCATAGACGCGGCGCTGGCAAGCGACCGGCTGGACGCCATCCTGGCTCCTTCGGGAAGCCCCGCCTGGAAAACTGATCATGTCCTTGGGGACCACTACATGGGAGGAGGTTGCACATCCCTTCCCGCCGCGGCGGGCTATCCTCATCTCACCCTTCCCTCAGGCTTTATCCACGGGCTCCCCGTCGGGCTCTCGGTGTTCGGCATAAAATACAGCGAGGCTACCCTCGTAAGGATCGCCTCGGCATTTGAGCTCGCGACAAAGGTCCGACGGCCGCCCCTGTTCAAGGCTTCGGCGGATTGAGCCTAGTGTCTCAGCGAGCCTTCTGGGGCACGATGTAGAGCTTCGAAAGATCGTAGCCTTGCGCGCTCGCCATCTCCTTCATTTGCTCCAAGAGGGCGGGATCCACCTCAGGGGTCCGGGAAAGGAACCACAAATACTTTCTATTGTTCTCGCCGACCAGAGCCCACTGGTAGTCGGCGTCATCGAGGCCGAACACCAGATAATCCGATGTAAAGAGACCGAAGAACTTCACCTTGAGGGCGCCAGGAACGGCGTTATTGGGACGCCATGCCACCGCTTTCACGTCCGTGTACTTCCCGTCGAGGGTTTTCTTGAACCCTGAATTGAGCACGGAAACCTTGCCGTCGTCCCTAAGGGCGTATTCGGCCGTGGCGCCGACGAGTGTCTTCTCGAATCCGTGCTGGTAGCGCGCAACCTCATACCAGCGGCCGAGATAACGCTGGAGGTCGAGGGAGGGTACGAGATCGAGTGGCTTCGGGGTCTCGGCCCAGAGGCTGGCCGATGCCAGCGCCAGAGCCACGAGTATGGACATTCTTGCGATTCTTTTCACGATTGCTCTCCTGGAAATACTTTTATCCGCCCACGGCGGCATTGTCATTGAAAAATATAAAAAAGGCGGCGGACCGGCAACATCGCCGGCCCGTCTGCCGCCTGAAGCGGCTTGACCATGAATTCAATATAACGCCGAAAGCCGTCACCCGGCGACAACCCTCTCCGCGAATTTTTTGCCGTATTCCCGGGCCGCGGCGAGGCCAGCGTCGTCAGCGTTCCACAGGCTCTTGAAGCCCTCGTCCAAGACCTCGAAGCCCCCTGACTTCAGCGATTCGGCCAGTAGCTTGTTGCCCTCGCCCGACCATCCATAGCAGCCGAATACCCCGGCCTTCTTCCCCTTGAACTTGAGACCGCGGATCTCCTCCAAGATTCCCGCCATGGCCGAAAGGATGCCGGCGTTTACCGTGGGCGAACCCACGAGAATCGCCTTGGAGCGGAACACATCGGTGATGCTGTCGTTCTTGTCCGACCTGCTCACGTTGTGGACCCGCACTTCAAGGGAAGGCGAAGCTTCCGCGACGCCCTTCGCCATCTCCTCTGCCAGCCTTCTCGTCCCGCCCCACATCGAATCGTAGAGAATCGTGATCCTGTTCTCCTGATAATTCTGCGCCCATTCGTAATATTTCTTGACGATCTGCAGGGGATCCTTCCGCCATATGACGCCATGGCTCGTCGCGATAATGTCGACCGGCAGGTTGAGACCCACCACCTCGTCGATTTTCGCCTTCACGAGCGGGCTGAATGGCGTGAGGATGTTCGCGTAATACTTGACGCATTCGTCATAGAGTTCATCCTGGTCCACCAGATCGTTGAACATCAGTTCGGAAGCATAGTGCTGGCCGAAGGCGTCGTTCGAGAAAAGCACCCCCTCGCCGGCGAGATAGCTGAACATGGTATCGGGCCAGTGGAGCATGCGTGCCTCCACGAAGACGAGTTCCTTGCCGTTGCCCACGGGGAGCTTGTCGCCCGTTTTGACCGTGTGAAAGTTCCAGTCTTCGTGGTACTGCCCTTTCAGCGATTTCACCGCGTTGGCCGTGCAGTAGACAGGGAGGCCTGGACGGCGGCGCAGCAGCTCGGGAAGGGCGCCCGAATGGTCTACTTCGCCGTGGTTCTGCACGATAGCATCCAGCTTGCCAAGAATTCCCTCCGCTTCGAGGTTGTCGACGAATTCCTTGGCGAAGGGCGCCCATACGGTATCGATGAGGATCGTCTTCTCCTCCTCAATCACATAGGAATTGTAACTCGAGCCTTTATGGGTCGAGTATTCCTCGCCGTGGAATTTGCGGAGTTCCCAGTCGATCTTGCCGACCCAGTATACATTCCCTTTGACATGTCGTTTCATCGTGGCCTCCCATACTAATAGTGGCGCTTTTTCCCCACGAATGAAAGGATAAGCCAAATTTATAAAATTGACTGTAACATTGGTTACGGATTGGCGCCATCGCTCGGTTTCCATCGCCGGCGTCTTCGCCTTGACCAAGCTCGCCGCGAGCAGTATGGTATCGTTTTCAGAGACCTGCGAGCGCGCGAAATGGAGGCAATCCATGAATCCCGTCATCGGTATCAATCTTCCCAACAGCAGCTACGATCCCGACGCGACCAGACGATATCTCTCATCATTCGTGGCCGATGGCTTCGACGTCGCCGAGGTCTGTCTCGACACCTACCCCCTCATCGTGGATGGAGAAATCTGCGAGCCCTGGGTTGACCTTCTCGGCCGCATACTGGGCGAATTCTCGCTGAAATATTCCGCCCATATCGGCAGAGGCCTGGACCTCAGGGACGTACGCAACAGGGACAAGCACCGCGCCGTCCTCAAATCGTCCATCGACATCTGCGCCCGCCTTGGCATGTCGCCTCTCGTCCTTCACTACGAAGTGAAAGGCCGCGACCAGGAAGCCGAAAAATATTTCATCCAGGCACACAGGGAAGCGGCCGACTATGCCGGCGACAAAGGGGTTCTCATCGTCGTCGAGAACATCGAAGTGGAACTCGTCGAGCCTGTCGTTGAACTTGTGGCGGCCATCGATTCTCCCGCCCTACGCATGGCCTTCGACACGGGCCACGCCTTTCTCGCCTCGCGTTTTTTCAAGTTCGATTTCATGGAAGCTTTCAAGAAGACCCTGCCTTACCTTGCCCATCTGCACATGAGCGACAATTCGGGCACCTTCGAGGAATTGAGGATCACCGATCGACCGAAATACGATTTCCTCCCCATGGGCTACCGCTTCGAGTACGGGCGGGGCGACATCCATCTGCCGCCCTATTTCGGGAAAATCCCCTACGACGAGCTGTTCAAGGTCCTAGGAGAATTCAAAGGCATTTACCTTTGCGAATACTACGTTGAGCGCTTCTTGCCTCTCGATGGGCTGGTGCAGAAAAAAGTGCGGGAAGGTATAATGAAAGCCCGCTAAAGTATTAGCGGCGCTAAAGAAAAGGCGGCGCCGCGTTACGTTGAGTCGCGTAACGCGGCGCCGCCCCTTGTCGAAACGAAGCTTACTTCATCAGCACATTTTTCACGAATTCATTGATCATGTAATTCTTGTACGCGGCGGGGAACCAGGCGATCGCGTTCTTCTGGCGATCGGCCTCGGAGAGCAGTGTGCCCTCCACCGTCATGTCGGTCCTGGCGGGGTAGGCGCCAACCATGTTAAATTTCTTGAGCTGCTGTTCCTTGGACTGGATGAAATTGATCCAGAGCAGGGCCGCGGCCTTGTTCTTGGCGTTCTTGAGGACGCCCATCGTGTCGCCGCCGCCGGCCAAGCCCATCGTCGGGATGTACATCTTGGCGCGTTTGAACAGGTTGCCCTTGGAGATCATGTCCTTGACGTTGTCATCCCAGGCGACCGTCATGGAAATTTCGCCGCCGTTCATCCTGATGATCGAGTCGTTGTTCGACACCGTGATCGTCAGTTTGTCCATGCGATCGGTGAACCATTTCCACGCGATGTTCCAGTTCGCTACCTTGGAAGGCACGACGTCGCTGTCGCCCTTGTATTTCTCCAAGCCGCCCGTGGTCTGCGCGATGACCGTGTGCACGAAGGACTGTCCCGAGCCGCCCTTGGAGGGATCGTTGAATCCGAATTCCTTGGGATGGGCGTCGATCCACGCGTTGAGCTCGGCCCATGTCTGGGGAGGATTCGTCACACGCTGAGGATCATAGAGAATGCCGGTCTGGTTTCTGTGGAAAGGAGCGAGATAGCCCTTTACCAGCACGCCTTCCTGGACTTCCCAGAGGGAAGGGGCGAGGACAGCCGAATCCGGGAAAATGTTCTTGATCGGGCCGAAGAACAGGTTGAGATCGGTGGTCGTCTTGACCCACTGGCCGCCCACGATCATGACATCGATAGTGCCGGTGGACATGTCCTTCTCGGCGATCGCCTTGTTGAAGTTGGCCGTCTGATCGCCGATGATCACGTTGGCCTTGACGCCGTACATCTTTTCGAAATCGGCGGCCGCTTCCTTGAAATAATCCGGGAAATACCACGCATAGAACGTCACCGAGCCCTCGGCCTTCGCGGCCGCGACGATGGCGTCCCATTTCGCCGTCTGCAGGTCGATGGCGGAGAGACTCCCCACCATGACGCAGAGCGCCAGAGCGAGAATGACGAATTTT
>Ga0172379_10008538_pt1 | contig 12869 bp, 20 predicted proteins | sample GrowelOW334metaG_FD_119756 | JGI IMG/M metagenome (GOLD analysis project Ga0172379, IMG submission 119756) | Groundwater microbial communities from an aquifer near a municipal landfill in Southern Ontario, Canada - Groundwater well OW334 metaG | ecosystem: Environmental > Aquatic > Deep... | reverse complement strand
CGACGTGCTCACCGAACAAACACCGCCCGCACCTTCTCCTTCGCCTTGATCCGCGAGTCTGTCGCCATCCAGGTGTGCAGACCGTGGCACAGAAACACGATGCCCGCGAACTCCAGCGTCCCGTAGAGCAGCACCGCGTTCTTCACGTCCCCGTTTGGCTCGAGCGGGTAGCCGGAGACGGGGTGCTGGGCGTTGATGGACAGGTCGGCGACGGCGTAGGAGTGACCCTTCTGGTCGTGGACATGGACGAACATCGGCATGGGCGTGGCTCCTTGGTTGGCCCGTCAATATAGCAAGGGCCGGGCCACGCAAATTGTCCAACAGTGTCAAGTGTGCGGGAAAAAGCACCCGGGGGATTGCCCCCGGAGTACGCGAGTTATTCCTCGAAGGCCTCGAACGGTTCCTGCTTCAAGACCTTCATCGCTTCGAGGTCGTAGAGGACGAGGTGCTGCTGGTCGCCGGCCATCCCCTTGCCCCCGATGAGCGTCCCGGCGTAGCCGGCGGCGCGCACGGCCGTGACCCACCCCGAAGCATCGTAGCTGTAGAGGTCGCGGTAGAGGGCGAGCGCGACGTTGAAAAGATGACGACCTTCCTGTCTGACGTAGTCCCGCAGGACGATGCGCTCGACGTCCTCGACCGTGTCGCTGTCGACGTTCCAATTGGTGGCGAACGTGTAGCGGGCCTCGGGCTCGGCGAACTCCACCAGGGTCCGAACCAGCGGCCGGAGAGCTCCTCCCGCCCCGAGCAACTTCACCCCGGGCTTGAGGGTTCCGGTGTAGATGCACCCCGCGGGCGAGGCGTAGCCCCAGGCCTCAGAGTGGTCGGTCGTCCAGTAGAGCCCCGGGCCCTCGGCGTTGGGGTCCGCCTGTCCGCGGGGCCGGTCCCACCGCTGGTCGCGGAAGGACTTTCGGCAGGACTGGTCCCCGTGATACCAGCGGCGGGCGGACACGTCAGTCCTCGGAGCGGAAGAGCACTTCGAGCATGCTCGAGCCGATGCCGCTCTCGTCCCCGTCCTCGAGCAGCCGCCGCAGAAGAACCGGCATCGACTCGGCCGAGACGAGGCAGACGAGCTTGCGGCCCTCGACCTTGTAGATGTCCCCGCGCTCCGGGACAAGGCAGGCCTCCAGGCGGCTGTCGATACCCTGGTTGACGGCCGCCGAGACGGCCTTGGCATCCTCACCCACCAGCTTCATGTCGAAACCCCTCTTGCCGACGGCCTTGCGGATGGCGGCGTAGGTGTGCCGCTGGCCGGTCGAGGGGTCGACGAGGGTCTGGTCCTTCTTGGGGGGGTTCTTCAGGGGCGGGAACTTTCCGAAGGCGATGAAGTAGTCCAGCGCCGCAGAAACCTCCTTCTTGGTTCCTTCCACCTTCTGGCGGCTGGCCACTCCGCACAGGGCGTACCGCCCCGGAGCCACCTTCCGCACGTCCGCGACGGCGGCGTGCGCCCCGCGGACCCGCATCGGCGCACCGCGCAGAGCGTCCACGTCCAGGAGAAGGTTCGCGGCGCTGGCCTCCATCAGCTTCGACGGTCGGGGGTTCTTCTTCGGCGTGGGCTTGACCACAAACTCGGCGGGCGAGAGGTTGCGATAACACCCCTCGCAGAGCCCCGGCACCGTGCTCGGCTTCACGACCTTACCGCAGCGATGGCACTTGCGCTTCGCTGGCGCGGTGGGGGGGTTCGACGCAACCCTCCCTGGAACGTAGAACCCGTCGACCAGCGCCTGCTCCCCCTTCGCCGAAATGTGATCTGCTCCGGGGCCGTGCTGCTCGACGAGTCCGTTTTCCCACAAAGTACGAAACAGAGCGAACGTGGCGTCCATCCCACCCGCCACGATCCCGTGCCGCTTCGCGGCGAGGAGCGCCTTGTGCTGCCGGTCGGTGAGCTTCCTGGTGCGCGGGGGGTTCTTCTTCGTCTCGAAGTTCTTGTCGAAGAACCGGACCTCGGCGTAGTGCGAAGGGACGAAGTCAGTCATCGGCTGCGGGCGCCAGCCCGGCCCGCCCAGCGGCAGCCCCACCTGCGCCTCGCCGTCGGCTCGCTGCTCGCGGTAGCCCTCGTACTGCGCGTAGAGCTTCGGCGCGGTCTTGATGCCGTAGGGCATGCCGCTACTGCGCCAGATGCCGTACTGCTCGCGGCGCTGAGTCTTCCCGCGGGGCTTGCTGAACGCGACCCCGACGCGGGTGTAGCCGTCGCCGGGGTTCTTCTTCACGTCCACCTTCCTGGTCTTCAGCGTCATCTGGTACGCTTTGGCGCTGAGTCGCATGGCCGCGGTGCCGACCGGGGGGTGCTCAAGCACCCTTGCGGCATCCTCGTGGGCTTTGCCCGCCTGCATGTGCGCGAGTCTCGCCTTCGGCTGGCCGCGCATGTTGTCGCCGTCGGTGTAGTGCTGCCGAGCCATCCGCCGGTGCTCTTTCACCATCTGCTCGAACGTCATCTCACGCCTCCTCTTCCTCGACCTCGAAGGACGAGGTGAATGAGTCCAGCACGTCCTGGTCCTCTTCGGTCGCCTCGGCCTCGACCGCGGCGGTGGTCGCTTCGACGGCCTTGGGGGGCCCCAGCTCGACGTACTCGACGTCCGTCGCCTTCCTCGCGGCCGTGAGCTGTTTCGGCAGCGACGAGGTGACCGGCGCGGGGAGAGCCAGCTTGGGGGCCTCCTCGGCGGGCAGGTACTTCTGCGCCAGGGTCCCGAGAGCGTAGCCCGCCAGGGCCCCGCCGACGGCGTAGGCGTAGGGCTGCCACGAGGGCTTGCCCTTGCCGAGCCAGCGATGACCGGCGAAGCCGCCCGCGATGGAGAGAACCTTCGGACTGACCATGAGCTTGAGGATGTCGGTCAACATGATTGAACCTTTCTAGGGAGGCACGAACGGCAAAGCAATCAGCATCCACAAGGGGATCTTCTTCCCCTGCTGCAGCCGGCTCAACAGCACAACACCACCCACCAGCGCCCCCAACACCAGCCACGAGCCACCGCCCGCCGCCCCGGCGCAGCCCGCCGCCAGCGCCGCGTCGATGGTAGGCAGCCGCGAGACACAGCCCGCCTTCACCGTCGCCGGCGACGCCGTGTACCAACCCCGCCGGCCGACCTCGGCGAAATACTCGACGTCGCCGGCCATCAGCAGCGACCAGGCCAAGGCGTACCGCGACGCCCGCAGAAGCCCCAACCAAGCCGCGACCCCCTCGTCGAGCGTCGCGAAGGCCCGCCACTTCATCGTCCAGCACTTCTCAACGCCGGCGACAATCTCGCAGCCCCGGGCCTCGACGTAGGGCTCCTCCTCGCGGGCCTTGATGCCGGCGAGGCGGTAGTTGTCGACGGCGCGGCCCCAGCCGGTCGACAGGGCCGAGTGCGCCACCAGCAGCCGCGCGGGCCGGTCCTCGAGCCCTTGCCAGCGCAGCGCCCCGTAGAGGTCGCAGACAAACGCCGCGCGGGTCGGCCAGGAGACGGGGTTGCGGGGGACGGGGGGCATACCGCTACCTAACCCAAAAACCGCCTCGGCGCTGAATGCCGAGCATGCCCAGAATCTCTTCGCCGCTGAACGCAGAGAAAAGATACCGCAACTGAGCGTGCGTCCCGTCGGCGTTGATGTTTTCCGCCTCGGAAGCCTTCAGCTCCGAAACAAGTACCGACACGGCGCGCTTGGGCGTGTCCAGCTCTTCGACCAGCCTCTCCACCTGAGACAGCGTCATCTTCCTCATGGTGATTTCTCCTTGAAACTACAGACTCGTCAGGAACCAGGCGGCGCCCACCGCGAGCGCCAGGCCGACTACGGGGGAGCCCTTCTTTTGCGAGGCCCCGAGCAGCGCCTGCGGGTCCAGGGGCTGCCCTCCCTGCCGGACCTCGAAGTGAAGGTGCGGCCACGGCTTCGGCAAGCCGGTCGCACCGACGACCCCCACCTGCTGGCCGGCGACAACCACATCCCCGCGGCCGACCCGGGTCGAGGCCAGGTGGTAGTACCTCGTCTCCCAGCCCTCGCCGTGGTCGATGACGACACGAGTGCCCCGGGCATCCCCGGAGGGGCCCGCGGCCGTGACCGTCCCGTCGGCGGCAGCGAGCACCGCGTCCCCCGCCGCGCCCATGTCCAGAGCGCCGTGCAGCTTGCCCGAGGGCAAGGTCGCGGTGAAGAGCTGCCCCTTCGTCGAACTCGGCGGGGGGAGGATGGGCCAGGAGAGCTGCATCACGAGGGGTCGACCTTGTGGGGAATTTTCCCCCACGGGAGCAAAGAAAGCGAACACCCCGGCGCCAAAAAGAGAAGGGGCAGCGCCGCCGCTTCCTCTTCCGTCACGGGGCCGGCCTGGGCTTCGACGTGAAGTTCCAGGTCCGCTTGTCCGGGGGCGCCGGGGTGTTCGTTTTCTTCAAGCATGATCAACACCGCTTCACAACAGCGTCGATTTTGATCTTCTTCCCATCGACGGTGACAGTTTTGTCACCCGCACGCTGCGGAGACTCGAGGACGGCATCGAAGGGGCACCACCCGCCGAACTGCGCGATGTAGCTGCAGCGCAGCTCGTCGGTGTCGAGGCCCTGGCCCGGGGTCACCCGCAGCTTCTTCTTGGTCGAGTCGAGCGACAGGTTGTTGTGGCAGATGGGGCAGTTGAAGTTGATCAGCCACTTCACGTCGGGGTGATCGTCGGGCAGCTCGGCCGAACCCGTCCGGTAGCCGTCGCACTGCCAGACGGTGTCGCCGGAGAGCAGGTAGAAGTACCTGTCGGGCGGCGCCACCATGTTCTTGGACACGGCGCGGACGTGGGTCGGCGTGAAGATCTGCTGGGAGGGGAGGAAGGGGGCGGCGGACATGAGATTCTCCTTTTGGCCCCCGAAGATAGCCTCGCCCGTTTCGGGCGTCAAGCTATCGAAGCATGAACCACGCAGCCAACAATCCGCCCACGATGAGCAGCGGCGTCACCACCGCCTTCTGCTCGTCGGCCCCCATCCCACACCCGCACCCACAGCCGCCCGAAAACGCCCGCAGCCGGTAGTTGGCCGCGGGGCTGTTGAGCTGGGGGTAGGTCGGCGCGCCCGGCGTCACCGGGTACTGCTCGACGCCGATCGGATTCTCGTCCCAGTCCTTCGTGTCCACGATGTACAAGCCGGCCATCGGTTTCCTCTTTCCTGGTCACCCCTCGGGGTGAAGCGGCGCTGACTTTGGCACCGGGTGTCCACCGCCACACCCGGAGTCCGAGAGGCGCACACAGTGCCGCAGCGCACCGCCTCACCTCGAGGGGGGACTCCCCCCTCTAGCCCTCTTCCCCATTATCGAACTTGGGCAGCGTGATCTGTGTCGGTTTGCGGAAAGCCTCCTCGAACCGAGACTCCGGCGCCGAGAACCCGTGGAGATGGGCCCCGAGCTTGCTGATAGCGAACCTGGGGGACACGTCGATGTACGCCGTGACGTTCACGACCTGTTGAGACCGAGCGAACAGCGCGAAGCCGGAGCTGCGCCGCGCGCCGAAGGGGACATTGAGCATGGGCCAGCCCGACCGCTCCGACGCCGCGGTGGACGCTGCGGCGTAGGGCGAGGCCGTCGTGGCCTGGGTCTCCATCGGAGACGTCTGGTTGAAACTCAGGTCGAAGCGCACGAGCCCCGCGAGCTGATGCTCTTCGAGGGCGACCAGCGGCCCCTCGTAGAGCGCCGACGGGCAGAGCGCGTAGTAGAGGACGTCGGTGATGATGAAGACGGTCTGCGCCGGCACGGCGAACGACGCCAGAATGAGGCTGCCGGTCGTGGGGGTGGAGGTCTGCCAACGCCCCTCAACGGTGCGAGTGATCTGCTGAAGGTCCGGCGTGGGCAGGCTTTGGAAGAACGTGAAGAGCTGCTTGACCGGGATGGCTTGGACGTGCTCATGCCCGAGCCCGACCAGCGGGGCGCGCTGGCCCATGCTGGCCGTGCGTCCAGCAGCCGCAGACGTGGGCGCCGCCGTGGGGCGCTGTCTCCCCCAGTCGGGCCCGGCGCGATTCGGGAGCCCCATGATGTGCCTCCGTTTCGCCGGTTACGGCTGGTAGACGTCGCCCTGGACGATTTTGTACCCGAGCAGGAGGACTTGCACCTTGCCGGCGACCGTCTGAGCGACGCTCGGGGTGACCTTGGCCGACACGACCGACGAGCGGCCGAAGACGTTGGCCACCGGGAGGACGTAGACGCCGCCCGACTGCGGCGAGAAGAGCGCGGAGGCGAAGGCCGAGTTCTGCCAGTTGCGGTCGCTGCCGGCCTCGGAGAGCTCGACATCGAAGGAGCCGATGTGGGGCTGGTCGAAGATGTTCTCGAAGCCGTCGCCGGCGTTCGCCGCGGCCATGCGCGCGTCGAAGGTGGTGGCGGGGCCCCAGCAGCCGTCGTAGCTGCCGGCGGTGCGCTGGAAGTACATGGCGACGCCGGTGCAAACGAACGGGCCATCGGTGGAGAGCGTGAGGACACCTTCGACGCGCGAGGTGCTATTCGCGGCGATGGTCAGATCGATGACCCCGGTATAGGGGACGCGCCGCCCGGGGATGTCTTCGATCCAACGAGGAGCATCGGCCTGCTTCTGGAGCAGGTTTTTGATCTCCTCGGTGCCCTTCTCGAGGGTTTTGATCTTGGTGTTCGCGGCGCGGAGAGCTGCGATGAGAGTGTTCAGATCGATTTCGGCCACTTGGGATCTCCTTCCCCCTTCAGGGGGCAAGGGAACTCGGAGGAAAGTCTCCGGTCCACCAGTGCTGCTTGGCCCCCGGAAGAAGGAGCAAACCCTCTCCCGGGGCAACCGACACGCCGAAGCGAGCCGGGGGGTATCTGGTCTCAGATCACTGCACGTCGCGGGTCAGCAGACCGTCGATGACGACCTTGATCTCGCGGTTCGAGGTGTGCGTGGTGTTGAGGTACGTCGCGCGGATGTCGCTCGTGGTCATGGCGTAGAAGGACGCCTTGACGTTGAAGGACTGGCGGGCAGGGATCGGAACCGGCTTGGCCAGCTTGAGGATGCTGTCCGTCTGCGGGGTACCGTTGCAGGAGATCGGGGTCACGGAGTCGTAGCCCCAGATGCCACCGCCCTGGGGGAACATCCAGGCGGGCGCCGTGACCATCGGCTTCTCACCGGTGACCAGGGTCAGGTAGAGCTGCTGCGCGGCCCACGAGTAGATCGTGTTCGCGACGGTGCCCACGAACTGCATGTAGCAGCGCATGGCCAGGAGGATGTAGGTCGAGTCGCACGAGAACTGCCCGGCCACCTGCATGTTGGTCCAGTACTCGAGACCGAGGTTGGTCCCGTTGAACAGGCGCGTCTCGGCCGCGACGGTCGGGGACGCCGCCACGCCGGTGTCGGCGCGGCAAATGGTGTCGTAGAAGGGCTTGTGCAGACGCTCACGAACGCCAACGAGCTTCGCCATCTGAACTCTCCTCTGCCGAGTTTGTTCCCGGCATTTTTTGCGACCTAAAGGCCGCGGGTTGAACTACGAGGAAAACACCGTGCGCGAGAGGGAGCCGCCGGCGTAACCGGTCTGCAGGCCGTTCGCCTCGGAGTCCGCGAGGGCCTCCTCGACGTCGAAGCCATTCCCGCCGAAGCCCGAGACGTACTCGCCGAGGGCCAGAGCTTCCTGCACCGGGGCACCCAGCATCTGCTGCCGCGGCTGCAGGTACTCGCCGTAGCCCATGCCACCCTGGAGCGGCAGGTACTCGCCGACGCCCGAGAACATCTCGGCGACAGCGCCGGCGGGCAGATTCGGCTGAACGAAGGCCTTGAAGGCCTGCTCGAGCAGCTGGAAGGTCGCGCCGACCTGGATGCCCTCGACGAGCTTGGGCTGGCCCTTGATAACCTTGCCGGCGAACGCCGCGGCGACGAAGCCGATGGCGGACGGCAGCATGCCGGCCACCTTGACCATGGTCGGGCTGGTCCCCAGCGTGTCCTTGAACTTGCTGACGACGTACTTGCCCAGGAGGTTGTTGATGACCTTCATCCCGGTGATGCCGGCCCACAGCATCCCGCCCTGGATCAGCATCGCCTTGAAGTCCGGGTTCCGGTAGGCCTTGAACAGACCGGGCTTGCGGACGCGCTTGATGCCCTTCTTGGTCTTGCGGCTGACCGTGTGGATCGCCAGCCCGTAGGGCTTGCGCTTGGCCTTCCGCGACGTGCGGACGAACGTCACGACCTGGGGCCGACGCTTCACCGAGCGCCGCTTGCCGCTCTTGCTCTTGACGACGGTCTTGATGTGGTAGCGGGCAGCCTTCCGAGCGAGCGAGGGCTTGCGCCGACGCACGGTCTTCTTCACGGCCTTCTTCGGAGCGGCCTTGCGAGCGACCTTCCGGGGGGCCTTCCGGGTGGCCTTCTTGACCTTCTTGGCCTTCGGGGGGTTCTTCTTGGCAGCCTTCCGGCGGCCGGCGGCCATCCGCTTCAGGAAAGCGGCCTTCTTCGCTCCTCGGAGCTTCGCCATCTTCTTGCCTCCACGTTTCGCCGCCGTCGAGGCGGACGGGTTCTTGGCGACCTTCTTGGCCGCCTTTTTTTCCTTCAGGGCTTCGAGTTCCTCGACCGACAGACGAGCGATGCGCACCTTGCGGCGACGCTTCGGCGCCACAGCGGCGGCGTAGGAGGGGAAGGGGCGCTTGCGGGGGGTGCCGGGTGGGTTAACTAGCCGAAGCATTCCGAGCATCAGTGTCCTCTTCCGTAAGCTACCTCACGCAGCTTACGGTAAGCAGGAACACCGAGTCAAGGAGTTTTGTATTGAAGCCTACACTTCAGTTGTAGAGCCAGTCATCGACCCGGAAGTACCCACCGGCGATGACGTAGCGAATGCCTTTAGAATCGACCACATAGGCGGTCTGGGGGTCGTGCGGGTCCCAACACAGCTGCTGCCCCGCGCCGCCCGCCAGCTCGTGCTCTTTTCCGGCAGCGTCGCGGTAGGTGATGCCGAGAAAACGTCCGGCGACGTTCAGCGTTTTTGTCGCCGGCGGGTTGAGGCTGACTGCTTTCGGGCCGTCGCCACGCCGCAGGATGACCACACCCGTCTTGAAGTCGTGGACGAAACGGCCCGTCTTGGTCTTGGTCCCCTTCGGGCCCGCGTAGCCGACATCGACGCCGCGGCCGAGCTCGTGAAACGTGCCGCCGACGACGCCGCGACGGTCCTGCACCTGCGTCGGCTCGGCGCCGTGGAAGCGACGGTAGGCGGCCTCGGTGCGAGAGTCGAGAGAGGCGGGGGGGTTGCGACGTGGCTTCTTCGTGTCGATCAAGGCGACCGCAAGGCGCCGAGCTGTCGCGGCGTCGCCTGCCCACACTTCGTGCTTTCCTTGGTATCTGACTTCCCACAGCGCGTCAGGGCCGTCGTGACGAATCTCCCAGTCTTTCCACGTCTGCAGACATGTCCCCGACTCGGTTGGCTCTAGAAGCCAGCGGACCTTTGCAGCAGAAGGATTCCGCCGCGGCGCGCTCTCGACGTGCTTGTCGAGGAGGATGTAGTAGTCCTCGCGCTCGTCGAGGTGGATCGCCGCAATGCGCTTCGCCGTCTCCCAGTCGTCGGTGTGCTCCATCTCGACGAGGATGCCGGCGAACAACTGCGTCTGGTCGTAGTCGCGATAGGGGCGCTTCTGTCGCTTGAAACCCTTGGGGACCGGCATCAGCGCACCCCGGCAATCCGCTTGCCGACGCTCTCCGCAACGCGAAAGCCGATCCAAACCGCTCCCGCCCACAGCACCAGCGTCCACACCGGGGACTTGACGAGCGGGTTGTCCTCGACGGCGCCGAACGCCATCCGCTGCGACGGCGTGTTAATAGAGCCGACGAAGTCTGCGTTCCCCAGGGACTGCTTCACGGCTACACCTCCGACGGCGACGCGCCCGCGGGCTTCACTGCCGGTGCCGACGAACCGCGCGCCCGCCGGCACCACGACCAGGAGCTCCTCGAGCGCGTGGCCCTTGGCGCCTTCTGCATTCAGCTTCGCCTTCGGCTGGGGGCGCACCCCGAGCCCCTCGCCGGGAGCGTCGAAGTAGTTGTAGCCGGCCGAAGCCCAGTCGAAGACGGAGTAGATCACTTTACCACTCGTTTCGCTGTGCTTCGTCGTACTGACGCTTGCGCTCTGCGTCGTCCTCGGCCTGCTGCTCCGGGGTGAGCTTGTTGGTCGCCGGCGCAGGAACGCTCGAACCGGTCGTCGACGCCTTCCCCTTCTTCGCGAAGAGCAGGTAAGCGACGCCGCCGGCCAGAAGTAGGTGCCAGAGTTTCATTTCTCTTTTCCGTCGTCCGTGGTGCTGGTGGTAGGGGTCATGGCGCCCTGCTCGACGAGATACTTCTCAAGCAGCGCCGCCTTCTCGGGCGTGATGCACTCCCGCCGAAACGAGCGCAAGAACTCGACGGGAGAGACCTTGGTCACTGTGTCTCGGCGGGACATGAACGCATCAGCTCCAGGCGGGAACCGCGACCGCGCCGGTGTAGGTCCCTTCCTTCGTGAACTTGTCCGCCTGGCTGACCCAGGTCAACGTGACCTTCGCCGTCGGGTGGTTGAGCGACTCGAGGATGAGCGTGTTGGTCGCGCCATCGTAGCTGACGGAGACGCCGCCGGTCTTCTGGTTCATCGCCGAAAACCCCTCCTGGATCCGAGCCATCTCACCAGACGTGGGCTGACGAGAAGCAGCCGCCGACGCCTTCGGCTTGAGCAGAAGGTACGCCGCCGCGCCACCAACCAGATAATGCCAGAGTGCCATTGTCGCTTTCCTTTTCTGTCCTCTCGAAGAGGGCGTTGGTTATCGGAGCAACAGCAGCACCGCGATCGCCGCGGCGGCAACGGGGAGAACGTACTTGCTGCTGGTTCCGGTGCCGAAGGTCTCGGAGCTCCCGCCACCGCCCTGGTTGAAGATCGCCGAGCCCTTCTGAATGCCGGACTGCCCGGTGAGCGTGATGCTCAGGTCTTTCGCCACCGTCTCGTTCCGCACGCCGGTGTAGGTCATCGCGGGCGTGCCCGTACCGACGAACGACATCTGCGTCGCCCAGGTCGGCGCCGGCGTCGGAGTCCGGTCAATCGACTGCTGCATGTTCATCCCCGCGAAGTTCAGCGACATGGTCATCTCCTGAATTTGAGCCAGAGGGCCGCTGCCGCCGCGATGCCAAGAGCCAGCCCCACGTTGGACTTCGTGTCGCAAAAATACGAGCCCGCACCACACGGGCCGCGGTCGGTCACAGGGCAGGGCCGGTTGATCAGCACCCGCCCGCCCTTCGCGGCGCACATCGCCTTGAACTTCGGGATGGTCTCCACGGCGAGCGAGATCTTGTCGATGTTCTTCGCGAGGAGAGAGGTGCTCTTGAGGGTCTCGCCGTTGACCCCGCCGCGGACCATCGCGTAGGCCAGAACGCTGCTCGGGCCCAGCACCTCAAGCAGGCGGAAGTTGTCGTCCGCGGCCTGCAGCTGCGCCTTGCGGTAGAGCGCGCCCTCTACCCGCTCCCTGTTTTCAATCTCCCGCCTGAGCCACACCCCATCGAACACCGTGCGCGGCGGCGTGTACAAGATGTCCAAGACATACCGCGCCGGCGTGGTCGTCGACCGCGAAGAGTAATGCGCCGGAATACTCTCCCCCGTGTCCACGAGCCCCTGCGCGGCCACAAGATAGTCACCAGGATTCGACGCAGAAAGTGGCAATCCACGCACTGCCTCGCCGGGGCGCAGCTCCCACCGCTCCTGTGCGCCAAGCGGGGGAACGGCAGAACGGCGGTCGACGTCGAGAGACTTCGCTTGGTGGGGGCTGATCGGAGCACGAATGCGCCACAACGGATCGTCGGTTGAGATGGACGGAAGCGCCGCAACGCCGTCAGCCTCGGGGCTGAGTCCGCCCCACTCCTTGTGCATGTACAGCAGCGACGCCGCACACAGCAGCCGGACGAAGGCCAGCTCCTTCATCGCATCCGGATTCCCCTGCAGACAAAGGAAGCCGAGATCTCGCTGCGCGTCCGACGGCGTCGTCGCACACGAAACCGCCTTTGCGTAGCATGGTGGGTTGATCGCTCTGCGGGCCTTGGTCAACGAGGTCCAACAATAGCCGCTATAGCGCCGATTCTTGCTGTCCAGGGCCTCGTAGAAACGAAGGGGCAACCCCCCAGATGACCGATAAAGCACCTCGACGGGAGACGCCTCTGGATTCGCACAACCCGTGCGCGTGTAGTCGAGGAACGACACGGCTGTGAAGTAGTTCAGCAGTTCATCAGCCACCAAGAACGGGTAGAAGTCCAACATCACGTCCCGAGGGCCCGGACCCGCTGGAAGGCCGAGTTCCCAGTTCGCGCCCCCCACAATGCCGGCGTAGCGATCTGTGTGGTTGACATGGGCCAGCCACAAAGGCTTCCCGGTCGCAGCAATAGCTCCTCTGGCGACCCACGCGCCGAGTTCGATGAGCGCCACGTTGACGTCGCCGCGATCGGCGGTGCGCCCGACGAGCTCCTCCCCATCCAGCCCACTCTCGACCGTGCGGATAACTCCCATGAAGGGAGCAGGAGCAGCACGCAACACGCTCAGGTAATCAAGACAGCAGCGAATGTTCGCGTGACTGACCTCAGCGTCGTCGTGTCTATCCAAGCACACGAGCCACGACATCATGTCCATGCCCACTGGCGGATTTTGTGCCATCGTCCCGCCAGACACCGGTCGTGGGGGGTACTCCCTCCACCACTCGAACATCTCCACCTCTGCGAGCTTTCTCGCCAGCACCGCAAAGCTAGGGATGCCGTACTGATACCGAAGCACGCTCGCCAAACGGCTCGCGTCAACCTGCAACAGTGTCGCCTGCGTAGGAGCGTCCGGAGAAACCGCCGACGCATTGAAGGCCGGGCTAAACACGGCACGCGGCTCGCCGGCAGGCGCCTCAGTGAAACCACCACCCAGCCCAATGATCGACGACAGTGCCTGAATCACCACCTGCGCTGCACACGCCACAACCGT
>Ga0172379_10008537_pt1 | contig 12870 bp, 17 predicted proteins | sample GrowelOW334metaG_FD_119756 | JGI IMG/M metagenome (GOLD analysis project Ga0172379, IMG submission 119756) | Groundwater microbial communities from an aquifer near a municipal landfill in Southern Ontario, Canada - Groundwater well OW334 metaG | ecosystem: Environmental > Aquatic > Deep... | reverse complement strand
TACACTGTCCCCCTTGTCAAGACAGGAATACTTGCTGAATAAGTTAGATTTTTAAAAAATTACGACATGTCACTTTTCGAAATACACTTGCGCCGGAGTCCGATACTCTAACGATTGATGTTTTCTTTTTTCGTTGTAAAACGAGAAATACTCGGATAATCCCTGATACGCCTCGGAAAATGAAGCGTACTCGCGTAGGTAAACATTTTCATACTTCACCGTCCGCCAAAGCCGTTCCGTAAAGATATTGTCCATACACCGTCCTTTTCCGTCCATACTGATATGGATTTTTTTGTTTTCCAAAACGACAATGTACTTTCGATCCGTGAACTGAACGCCTTGATCGCTGTTATGGATATGCAGTATCGCTTTTTGCAGAGCATTTTGAAGTGCCGTGACGCAAAACTCGGTTTCCATCGTTTTGGATAATTGCCAGTCCAAAACATAACGGGAATACCAATCGATAAGCGCGACCAGGTAGATAAAACCTTCTTTGAGCCTGATGTAAGTGATGTCGGTTCCCCAGACCTGATCGGGGAAGTTGATGTTGATATTGGTTAAGAGGTATGGAAATTTTTTGTGTTGCGGGTGGGGTTTGCTCGTGTTTGATTTTGGATAGATGGCTTCCAATCCCATTTCTTGCATCAGACGAAGCGTCTTTTTTCTTCCAATAAAAATTCCGAAATCTTTGAGCTCCTCCCTGATTTTTCGATGCCCGTAAAAAGGATACCGTGTGTAGATTTCATCGATGATTCCCATGATACGGATGTCTTCCCGATCGACGCTCGGCTCGTAGTAGAGGCTGGATCGGGATATGTCTAAAAGCTTCGCTTGACGGGAAAGACTCAGAAAATTGTTATCCCTTTCAATGAAAGCCGCTCTCTCTCGGTAATTCGAGGTTAAATTTTTTTTTCAGCCAGGAGATTTCCATCTCCCGCTGTCCGATAGTCCGATACAATTCATCGATGACCCTTTCTTTGTCGTAATTTTCTTTCTTTCGCTTGTCGGAAAAGATCTGTTCCGCATTCGATTCGAGCGTCTTTTTCCATTTGCCGATTTGAACGGGATGAATTTGATGGAGACTGCCGAGTTTGGAGAGAAACTCTCCTCGCAGAGCGGATAAGGCGATGGATGCTTTTTGCTTCGGGGTGTATGTTTTTTTCATACCTTTATTCTAGCATAGGCAACAAATATGGTTGTCCGAATTCCTGGGGACAGTATACTCCTTCTTGGTTACAAAGCTCAAGGGGCGGAATGGCTGTTTTACTCCAGTATGGGCGAGTGAATACTTATGCGTAGGGGATCGCATATTGACAGTTTTTAAGCCTTAGAGTAGACTAGATGCAGACTTTAAACGGTGTAATTGATAGTATATTATGTTGATGATTCGCTTCAATCGAACAGGACGAAAAAACCATGCCCAGTTTCGCGTGGTAGTGCAGGAGCATACCGTAGCCCCCGGAGGACGGCACGTAGAGGTGTTGGGAAGCTATGACCCGCACCAAAAAAAGGCTGTACTTAAAGAAGAACGCATTACGTATTGGTTGGGACAGGGTGCTCAAATGTCTGATTCGGCTTTCAATCTTTGTGTGAAAGAGGGCGTTGTGAAATCTGATAAGAAACGTGCGGTCAAGATAGCTCGACCGGTAAAAGTAGAAGAGGCTCCTGTAGCAGAAGTAAAGGTTGCGTAGTAGTGTTTAGGTCTGTCATTTTGGACAGAGCAGTGTATCAGAGCGTCTCGATGCAGTGCCTTGTCCGGAATGATAGAATAAAGTACAATCGAATATTTTTCCGTAGACCCGAGGCATTTGTAAGTCCTCGCGAGGAAGTACTGGTGTGAGAGTTTCAAAGTTTCGCACATTGGGTCGAACTTACTTGTCTGCGGGAAAAACGCAGATTTTTTAATGTAAATGAAGTATGCAAACAAAAGCACAGAAAGAACAGTTGATTGCTGCTGTCGGTGAAAAAATGAGCACTGCAAAGGCTATGGTTTTTGCTGATTTCAAGGGATTGAATGTGAAAGAAGTGACCACTCTCAAGCGAGAGTTGCACAAGTCCGGATCGAGTATGGTGGTTCTTAAGAAAACGCTTCTCAATATCGCTTTGGAAAAAGCGGGTGTAGAGGTGAATGGCCGCAAACTCGAAGGTCAAGTAGCTGTTGTTTTCTCTTCTGATGAAGTGTCTGCCGCAAAAGCGGTAGCTGATTTCGCAAAGCCTTTTAAGGATAAGAACATTATCGTTGGAGGAGCTCTGGGCATCAAAGCATTATCAGTTGAGGAAGTGAAGGCGTTGGCAAAGCTTCCAACACAAGACGAAATGCGAGCACGCTTGGTGGGAACCTTACAGGCTCCAATTACCAGTTTTGTTCGGGTTTTGGGTGGCAATATCAGTGGATTTGTCCGTGTGTTGCAGGCCGTTGCTGATCAGAAGGCCGCGTAGTTAGCAGGACTTACGCGTTTGAAAAAAACAGGTTTATAGGAAATGTGTTTTCAAGCGGGAAGGTCTTATAAGTATAAATTATTTTAAGTATAATCGTATGACAGAAGAAAAAAAGGACGTAGTAGTACCGGCAAAATTTGAAAAGCTTGTTGCTGAAATCGAAAAAATGAGCGTGCTTGATTTGTCCGAGCTCGTCAAAGTGCTTGAGGACAAGTTTGGTGTAAGTGCAGCCGCTCCTATGATGATGGGTGCTATGCCTGCAGCCGGTGAAGCCGCTGCTGTTGAAGAGAAGAGTGACTTTGATGTTGAATTAACTGCTTGCGGTCAACAGAAGATCAATGTTATCAAAGCCGTTCGTGAAATCACCGGTCTTGGTTTGAAAGAAGCAAAAGATCTTGTTGATGCAGCTCCAAAAGTAATCAAAGAAAAGGTTGCCAAGGCAGACGCTGAGACTATGAAGAAGAAACTTGAAGAAGCTGGAGCTACGGTAGTTTTGAAATAGTTTTCTTTCAAAGAGAACCTATCAAATAAAAAGGACGGGCTTTCGGGCTCGTCTTTTTTGTTGTTTTCTGGTAGAATAGAGATACATTGTTGCGCTGATTGAGAATCTTTTCAGAGTCTCTGCCAAGAGGGTATAATTGTATGATATATAGTATATGGAATTTTTAGGATTCAATTTGGTTGACTTTATCAAGACGGCCGGTTATGCCGGGTTGTTTGGAGTAGTGTTTGCAGAAACAGGGCTCTTTTTGGGTTTTTTCTTGCCGGGGGATAGCCTTTTGTTTGTGGCCGGTTTCCTTGCATCACAGGGGTTCTTGAATATTTGGGTGCTTACGATTCTCTTATTTGCGGCGGCGGTGACAGGCAATATTTTTGGATATGCTTTTGGGTACAAGATCGGACCGGCTATTTTCAGCAAGGAGGATTCTCTGTTATTTAAAAAGGCTCACGTGAGAAAAGCCCAGGTGTTTTATGATAGGTATGGCGGAAAAGTGGTGATGCTTGCAAGATTTATTCCCGTTGTGCGCACATTTGCTCCCATTCTTGCCGGAGTGGCAAAAATGGATAAGACTGTTTTCCTTTTTTACAATATGGCGGGGGCTTTGGTGTGGACGCTCGGACTGACGCTTTTGGGCTATGGACTAGGCAATTCTATTCCAAATATTGATCATTATCTCTTGCCGATCGTAGGAATTATTATTCTTGTATCAATACTGCCCGGTATTATCGGGTATCTTCAGGAGAGAAAAAGGTCTAAAAGCGTAACGCACATCATCGAGGTGGTTTGATTGAGTGCGCAAAAAAAAAGACTCCACATTCCTTGAATCATATATACACCTTCAGTTAGGCCTTATATAGAATCACGAATGATGGAAGTCTCTCCGAGGTGCTTGTACGAGATCTTCTCGCACTCCTCTCTACCTCCTAATACGCATATAATTGTGTTTTCTTTCACTACATATGTCTATCATTGCTGAGTTTGAAAACAAAACAGATGAGAAACTCGTGGAGCTTATACCACGACATAAGGAGCTTTTTGGTGTGCTTATTCACCGATTTGAAGGGAAATTGACACGGTATGTGCGGCGTATCGGCGGAGGGAACAAAGAGTCAGTCGAGGATGTTGTTCAGAATATTTTTATCAAAGCATACGTAAATATAAACAGTTTTCACAAGGGACAGAAGTTTTCGAGCTGGCTGTACGGTATTGCCCACAATGAGTGCATCGATTACTGGCGCAGGAATAAAAAACATACTAATATATCTTTGGATGAAAATACGGAACTTGCTTCGGTTTTGGCCACAGATGAGGATATTGAAGAGGATTTATTTAGGAAAGAAGAACAAGAGCAGGTACGAAAGATACTAGATCAATTGCCCTTGAAGTTTAAAGAAGTGTTGGTGTTGCGTTATTTGGAGGATAAGGATTATCAAGAAATAAGTGACATTTTGAAGAAGCCGGTTTCGACAGTGGGGACGCTTTTGCATCGTGCGAAGAGTCAGCTTAAGCAGCTTATAAAAAATACGTAAATGGATCTAGAACACAAGGTATTTCAACAAATCGAGAAGGAAGATATCCAGATGCATTCACCTTGGTTTTTTTATGCGAAGGATATTTCCAAGTTTACGATAGCGCTTATTTTGATGGTGATTTCCGCTATTTTTTGCGGCATTTCCATTGCGCTTATCCTGCATTGGGCCAGTGAAATCTCACTGGTGAATTTTCCGTATACTTTGGTAGGTCTTTCTGCTTTGACAGGATTTTTGGCCTATATATCATTCGTACATTCATTTTCTTTTTACAAGATTCGCCTCTCATTCGGAGTAGTGGTTTTATTGGTTGCTACCTTTTCCTTTGGGTATGCGCTCTTTACAGAGGGTCATGCAGAGAGATTGGAAAGAAAATTACAAGGTTATTCGGCCTATCACAACATAGCGCCGCATTCATTTCGGGAGCATGAAAGATTTGAAGGACGGAATTAGATTCTGAACAGTTACTAAGTAAGCGTATGCTATACTTAAATAACTGTCTAAAAAACGCCCTCATTAGTATTAAGGAATCAGTATGGCAAATATAAAAGCACGTTTTTTCCTCACTCTCTTGGTCCTCGTGGCTTTTTTTGGTCCGTTTATAGCAGTGGTTGCGGTAGAAAATGCCAAGCGAGAAAGCAGACTCCTCTCCGATCAATCAATCATAGCTTCCGCAAAGAAAGATGCGGAGGCAGCTCGCTACCAGTATTATCTTGGCGTCACTCAACAGCGAGACAATTTGAAACAGTCTATGGCTGATGCAAAGGCTCAATATGAACAGCTGCTTAAGGATCAGCCTCAGAAGGTTCAGGACAATCAAAAAACGGTGACGCAAACAACTATACAGCCGATAGTGGTTCAAAAGGTGGTAACGCAGCCAGTTACTACAACTACGACGACTGCGAGTAAGCCGACAAGCTCTGCCAAAACTAAAACATCATAAGAATGCTATGAAATTTTCCCTTAAAATTACTACATTTCTTGCGTTTGTCATTCTATTCGGAACTCTTTCCGGCGGTTTTGCGTCGAGAAATGTATGGGTGCGGCAGCATTTTTTTTCCAGTGTATCGGCAGATGACGGCGAGGTTGAAATAGAGAACGAGGGTCAAAAAGCGACTACGACACCCCAGACTAGCACAACAACAACTACACAAAGTACCTCCGTACAAACAAAGCAAGTGATTGAGAATGTGGTCGAGTATAAGCCGGTGACAAAAACTATCAATGTAACTCCGGAAGAATACTTGAAAGATTCCGATGGTGATGGTCTTGTGGATGCCCTTGATCCCAATCCGTACATCGAACAGAGCGAATTTTTTACCGATACTGACGGTGATGGTGTCCCCAATGCTTTTGACCGTCATCATGATGAAGACGATTTTGTCTTTTTTGACGACCTTGAAACCGATACGAACAATAACGGTATTCTTGACTCATACGAACAGCAATAAGGCTTGCGTCCGGGACTGTGCTCAATGTGAAATTCTTATACGCATATATAGTTATGAAGTGGATAAGCGTGAAAAAAGAAGTCTCAGGAACAATAATGAAAACGGACATTGTCTGTGAAATTTTGTGTGCGGATCTTGATACATCAAAAGCACGTTCTTGTTTGGAAGACGCTTTTGAAATATTTCGCGATTTTGAAGCGAGGTACAGTCGTTTTATCGTAAATAATGAATTGTGGCAATTGAATATGAGTGAGAAAACAATTCTCTCACCGGAACTTTTTGATTTATTCGCTCGCTCGAAACGGTATTATGAAATGACAGGCGGTATATTCGATCCGAGTATTCTGCCGATAATGGAGGCATCGGGATATACCGGGGTGTATGCGGATTATGTAACGAATATCAAGAGTGATTTTTCTCAAATCATACTGGATGAGGCGACGCACACGGTTGAAAGACCCAAAGACCTTATGATTGATTTTGGCGGTATCGGAAAAGGTTTTGTTGTCGATAAAGTGGTGAAATTTTTGAGTGAACATTTTGAAAATTTCCTTGTCGATGCGGGAGGTGATATAGCGGTACGGGGAGAGAATAAAAAAGACGGCTATGCCTATTGGGCTATTGATATCGAACAGCCAAAAATGCCGGATGAATCCGTAGCGTTGTTACTTCTTAAAGATATAGCTGTGGCGACTTCGGGCAGGAATCGCAGGCATTGGGTGAAGGAGGGAGAAAGCAAGCATCATATCATCGATCCTGTCACGCAGGAAAGCGCTTCCGAAGACTTGCTTTCGGTAAGTGTTATTGCGGCGAGTGCGACTGAAGCGGACGTTTTTGCTAAGACATTTTTTATCGCCGGGAAAGATAAAGGAATGGAAATGGCCGAATCATTGAAAATACCCGCCGTGTTTATAGATAAGGAGGGCATCGCCACGCGTAATCATTTTGTTGAACCGTATGTTTGGAAACCGTAAACAACTTTCATATGTCTTACTGATTGCGTTCGCCGTTTTTGTTTCGGGCACTTTTGTCGTGAACGCTGCGCTCAAGGATAGTGATGTTGATGGCGTTACCGATGATGCAGAAATAAATAGCTACCATACCAATCCTAATAATCACGATACTGATGGGGATGGTTTTGATGATGGATATGAAATCGTGCACGGGAGCGATCCGCTTGATGCAAAAAGTATGCCTTTGACGGCAACCAGACAGCCTGTGGCTACTATATTCAGCAGTGGCATTCCTGCTGATTGGCATATCAATCAAATGGGTGGCATTGTCGCTTTTATTTTTTTTCTGATTTTCGTTATTAGGGGATTGTCTCCTGCGCGAGTCGCATCACTGCCGATACCGATACCGGTGAAAAAACCAATCTCGGATGATCAACTACCTGATGAGGAAGATCGGTCTCTCGCACCATCAGACGCAATGATACCACCCGAAGCAGTACCTGTCGCAGCACCCGCATCAAAACGACCAATAATGCATTCGGGTATATATGCCGCGTTTGAAAAAGTGCCCACTTTGGACAATGATTTCCTTACTGCGCCGATTGATACCCCATCAGTGCCAATAAGAGAAACGCCGGTTCAAGCACGCGTACAGGCGCCGCCGGTAGAAGTGACGCACATTCAAGCCCCACCGGCAGAAAAAACGCAAACGCCACCAACAGAGGAAGTTCAAACATATTCTTTTGCATTACCGAAAACATCCCGGGCAGTATCTTCATCATCCAAGGCAGTCTCTTATCTTGAGCCGATTGAGTAAGATGAATATGAGTAATAAAAGGGTCGTGTTAGAATGAAAAAGTAAGTAATGTTGTTGATGCCAAAAATATGCAGACAAAAAATGTAGGCAAGTGTGATCGATTGGCGCGTGTGATTGTGGGTGTTGCACTGGCTTTATTGGCTTACTATAAGCTTGACGGGGTATGGCAACTTGTGGCGTACGTGGTTGCCATTATAGCTATTATCACTGCTGCGATGCGATTTTGTCCGGTATACGTCGCCTTGGGCGGTATTGATTCCACTAAATGTTCCTGCAAGATGTGCGGTTCGTGCAAAATCGAAGATAAGAAAAAAGAAGAAAAATAATCCGAGAGTATCTTTCTTCTTTTACTCCCTTTACTTATTGAGGGAGTTTTTTCATTCTTCGGATGATATCAGTGGGGGATTCTTTCGTGAAATTTCCCTCCAATTCCTCCTTGAGGATTTTTTTTGTGGGAGCGTCCAAAAGTTGATTGACTTGTTTTGTCACTTGATGCGGAGCGAAAAAATGGATAACACCAACATTTCCGTATCGCGCGGCTTCTTCGATAAATTTTGCTACCTCATGGTAAAACTTCTTTCGGATACTTAACTCTCGCGTACCTTTGGCGGATACTGCCCCTACCCCTGGCATACTTGCGCTACGAGTCAGAAATCCATCGTCTTTCCCGAGGATTTCTTCGCGCGGAATATGTTTTATAGTGTGTGTGAGTTCGACTTCGCCCTGGAACGCTTTATAAAAAAGGGCTTCATAATCGCCAGCCACCACAAACAAAGTGGGAACGTCGGCGAATTGCGGCAACTTCTCGGAGATTTTCATATGTGTATGATTAATTTCTTAATACATGTCTTTACCACTTGTTACGCTTTCTTTTTTGATTATATTCCATAAAGGCACACTATACCAGAATGTGGTCTCGGGTAAGTTTTTTATTCTCGAATATGTATCGAGTCGAGATAGGGGAGGAGGGACTTTCGGATGGCATGGAGGTCGAGGGTCTGGGCGCCGATGCGGGCGATGAGTGTGGCGTCGGTTACTTTGATCGGGCGAAAGGTTTGGAGGTAGTAATTCTGAGCGCCCGCAATCCATTTACCGATTTCAAGAAAGTCCTCGGGTGTATGGATACTCGGAACGACGGTGGTGCGGAATTCATAGGGAATGCCGCAAGACATCAGAAGCTTGACAGATTGTTGAAAACTCTCAATGGGGATTTTGATGCCGGTTGCGAGGTGATATTTCTTTGGACTGTGCTTGATGTCCATCGCCCAATAATCCACGAGACCGGTCGTAAGTATCGTTTCTACCTTGTCGGGAAAAATGCCATTGGTATCGAGCTTGACGAGAAATCCCAGGTCTTTGATACGTCGAATGAAGTCGATGAGGTCGGGATGAAGGGTGGGCTCACCGCCCGTGATGACGACACCATCAAGCAGCCCCTTGCGTCTTTTAAGAAAATCAAAAAATTCATCTTCGTGATTGACTGTGAAAAATTCAGAGCGACTGCCCGGGACGGCGCTTATGAGCTCGGGATTGTGACAGTAAGGGCAACGCAATGCACACCCCGGCGTAAACACGATAGTGGCGAGCTGATCGGGATAATCGATGAGAGTGAGCGGTTCAAAGCCGGCGATGCGCATAGGATTGACAAAAGGGGTTTATGGGTGTATAGTGGGGAGTCTTATCAGTGAGAAAACTTACTGAGGAAAGACTAACGCAACGAGGAGAAATACAATGAGTATAGTATTTTTAAAAGCGCCAGAGTCTGAGAATTTACAAGACTTTGAAAAGTGGCTTAATGGAGAAGGTTTTCTTCTTACGCAGATAGCTCAAGCGAGTGAGGTCTCTGGCGATGCTAATTGTTTCGATTATCTGCCGTGTATTGCACGCATTGCACTAGGAGATGATGACGAGAGCGAGCCAGTGGTTTTGACTGAATATAATGGCAACATTATTGTTTGGAATACTCTGGAAGATGAGCTCGAATATTCTTCCGATGTCCTTTATTGGGTGGCTGTGAATGATGTCAGAGAAATTTAAGAGAGAATAGGAGAAGCGTGATGAGTAACAATTTAGGTGACGCGTGTTCCATTTGTGATAGAAGTGAATGGATGGAACATAATGAATGCAAGGTGTGTATTACTTGCGGGATTCCAACGATTGTCAAATATAGAATTACGTATCCAACACTGCCTGTAGATGTTACATCTGAGTTATCGGATGATAATGAGCGTTATAAGGAATTCCTTAGGCTATTGAGTCAGGGTACAAAATAACGACTTTGCGCTGGAGAGAGGTTAACAACCACTCTCCAGCGCGCTTTTTTATCTCGTGCAAACTTCCGCATTCATCAGAGAAGCTTCTGAGACATATTCATTGCGGTCTTCGAATTCGGCACGCTTGCCGTTGTTCCACTGTTCGACGGGACGGATATAACCGACGACACGCGAGTAGACTTCAGCGGGACGCTTGCAGTGGGGACAAATCGGTTGCTCGCCGGTCAGGTAGCCGTGCTCGGCGCAGATGCTAAAGGTTGGCGTGAGCGTGAAATAGGGCAAGCTATATTTCTCAGTGATGAGCTTGACCAATTTTTTGGCGGTCTCGATAGTGTTGATACGTTCGCCCAAGAATCCATGAAGAACCGTGCCACCCGTGTAGAGGGTTTGGAGTCCGTCTTGCAGATTGAGTGCTTCGAAAATATCGGACGTGTGTCCTACGGGGATGTGAGAGGAATTGGTGTAATAGGGTGCTGTGTTGTCCTTTTGGACACTCTCCTCATTGGCAACGATAATATTTGGGTGAAATTTCTTGTCGAGGAGGGCGAGACGATACGCGGTGCCTTCGGCCGGTGTGGCTTCGAGGTTGAAGAGATTGTCGGTTTCTTTTTGGTAACCCTCGAGGCGCGTACGCATATGGTTCAATATTTTCTTTGCAAAAGCTTGTCCCTTGATGGTAGTAATAGTGAATTCAGCGCCCAAGAGATTCTGGATGGCTTCGTTGGTGCCGACGAGTCCGATAGTGGAGAAATGATTCTGCCAATAAGTGCCGAAGCGTTCTTTGATGGCGGAGAGATAAAACTTGGTGTAAGGATAGAGACCTTTGTCAGTAAGACGTTCGACGATGGTACGTTTCATTTCGAGACTGGTTTTGGCGAGATCCATCTGATGATCGAGGCGCTGGAAAAAATCTTTTTCCGATGTAGCCAGATAGCCGAGACGAGGAAGATTGATAGTCACCACACCGATAGAACCCGTGAGAGGGTTGGCACCAAAGAGCCCTCCGCCACGCTTGCGCAGTTCTCGGTTATCGAGGCGCAAACGGCAGCACATACTGCGCGCGTCGTCGGGATGCATATCGGAATTGACGAAGTTGGCAAAGTAAGGGATGCCGTATTTGATAGTCATTTCCCAAACAGGGTTAAAGCTTTTATCATCCCAATCAAAATCTTTGGTGATATTGTAGGTTGGAATCGGAAAAGTGAAAATGCGTCCCGAGGCATCGCCTTCGGTCATCACTTCGGCAAAAGCGCGATTGATCATAGCCATTTCTTTGGGAAAATCGGCGTAGGTTTCTTTTTGAACTTCGCCGCCGCGTATGACATGTTCTTTGGCGAGCATTGCCGGCGGGTTGATATCCATCGTGATGTTGGAAAAAGGTGTCTGGAAACCGACACGTGTCGCGACATTCATATTGAAGACGAAGGATTGGATGTCTTGTTTGACCTGAGGGTAGCTGAGTTTGTCGTAGCGGATGAATGGCGCGAGGAGTGTATCAAAACTCGAGAAGGCTTGCGCACCCGCTACTTCGCCTTGGAGTGTGTAAATAAAATTGACCATTTGTCCCAAAATGGCACCGAAGTGTTTGGCCGGTTTGCATGCGACCTTGCCCGGAACACCTGTGAAACCGCGACGGATGAGGTCTTGCAAGTCCCAACCGCAACAGTAGGCGGCGACCAATTGGAGGTCGTGGATATGGATATCGCCCGATTCGTGCGCTTCGCGAATATCAGTAGGATAGATGCGATTCATCCAGTATTTGGCGCTTACGGCAGAAGAGATGTAGTTGTTGAGACCCTGCAGAGAATAGGCCATATTGGCATTTTCTTTGACGAGCCAGTCGAGATTGCCAAGGTATTTGTCGACGAGTGATGCGGCGGCATCGAGGGATGTTTCGGCTTCGCGCGCTTGACGCCTCTGTTCGCGGTAGAGGATATAGGATTTGGCAGTTTCTTCAAAATCAAGTATCATCAAGACTTTCTCGACGTAATCTTGGACGTCTTCGACAGTGGGGATGAATTTTTTGTGCGTGGTTTTATAAACGGATCGAGCTTGTTTGTCAAGAAGAGCGACGACTTTTTTAGCGATGCGTTGTGCATCTTTGGGAGAACCTTCACCCGTGACTTCGAAAGCTTTGGTTACGGCGCTGCCTATTTTGTTTGCCCTGAAGGAAACTTTGCGCCCGTCGCGTTTGACGAGGTGTTTGACGGAAACGGTTACTGATGGCGTGCTCTTGGATACGGATGCGGTGCGTGGCATAATTGTGTTTTTATTAGGCAACCTGATGGATAAATTCCCCCAATAAACATTTTTTGGCGCAACATCTTGTGCCAAAACTTTGCGAAACAGTACGATATGTAGTGGTTTCTTCTCTTATTATATTTCTTCTCTCAAAATCCTGCAAGTTTGGCTAAGTGAAGCGGATGTTGTAATATGGAAGTATGAAGTGATGCAAAAAGATATATGCGTTTGAAAATTTTTGGATGTATTTCCGACAGAAAGTATTTTTTCTTGTCGATACCGACCCGCCTGCAACGTTACGCCTGCCCGAATCGCTACGCGAATCGTTGCAGGCGGGCGTAGCATTTCGGGCAGGGTACGATAATGGCTTCAAAAAAATCTTTCCTGTCGGAAATACAAGTTTCTGTTTTTAAGCGCATACGTTCATTGCAAATGAAGCGAGTCGTTTATAATAAATTAATATTTTTTTATGCACATCAAAGAACTTGGCCACATCGTGCTTTATGTCACCAATGTGGAACGACTGGCAAATTTTTATCGTGACACTCTGGGCTTTGCGGAAATAGCTCGCGATCGACAGACAGCGCTTTTTTCTTCGGGGCGCACGCATCATGAATTACTTCTGATTGAAATCGGCGGCACACCAAAAACCAAACACGGTGTCG
>Ga0172379_10008536_pt1 | contig 12870 bp, 5 predicted proteins | sample GrowelOW334metaG_FD_119756 | JGI IMG/M metagenome (GOLD analysis project Ga0172379, IMG submission 119756) | Groundwater microbial communities from an aquifer near a municipal landfill in Southern Ontario, Canada - Groundwater well OW334 metaG | ecosystem: Environmental > Aquatic > Deep... | reverse complement strand
TCGTCAACGGTTACAGAAGTAACGCGGAGTTTAGGTTTTGGAGGAGGGGGTGTTTCAGTCAGTGCGCGGTATGCATTAATTCTTCCAAACCCTAATTTACCTATGAACCCTAAATTTTTCCCTTCGATGTTATCAGCCGTTCCACAAATTTGAAACATTATTTGAGCGGGCGTCCACGCTGGGTTCTTCGACTTGACAAGCGCCGCTAATGAAGCAACCATCGGCGAAGCCATGGATGTGCCTTCAAACTCAATGTAGTTTGTACTGTAATAAAACGGAGAAGGATTAACAATTGTACTGAGAATAGCCTTTCCGTTTCCCGAGGCGAAATCACCACCCGGTGCGCAAATATCGATATCGTCTCCATAAGAAGAATAACTTGCTTTGTTGTCATCACTGTTCGTTGCTGCAACAGCAAGCGCCCAGGGTTGCGCCCCAAGAAGCGAAACAAAATCACTTGATGTATTGCCGGCTGCATTACATATTACAACACCGTTTTTATAAGCGTAAAGCGCCCCCTCTAATATTTCCTTTGAGGTTCCCATACTGAGGTTTGCAACTGTAGCGCCGTTATTTGCCGCATAAACAAAGGCTGCACTCATCCAGGATGTTACTCCATAGCCATTGCCATCGATATCGTGCCATCCGACTCTCAGAGGCATTATTCTTGCGCCCCACGATAGTGAAGCTATGCCGATTCCATTGTTTGTAGTGGCGCCTGCAATTCCTGCCGTGTGTGTGCCGTGGCCATCAAAATCCATCGGATTGTTGTCCGGTATGTTGCCGTCTTCACCGGGATAAACAGTGGTGATGCCAGTAACAAAGTCCCATCCTCGCACATCATCAATGTAACCGTTTCCGTCATCGTCTATTCCGTTGTTGGGTATCTCTTTTATATTTGTCCAGATTGACGCCGCAAGATCGGGATGATCCCAATCCACACCGGTATCGATCATTGCAATAACCACTGAAGAGTCTCCCGTTGTAACTCCCCACGCAGAGTCCGCTTTTACAATAGAGAGTTGATACTGCTGATATTGGGAACCATTGTAATATTTATCGTTCGGAACTTTGTTAATAGGAATGATGTACTGTGGTTCTGCATATTCAACTGCGGGATCTTGTTCCAGTTTGCGAACCAAAACTTCCAGATCGGTTGGCGTCGGCACATTCATAATGAATACACGTTCCAGCTCATCAATCCCTATTCGCTTCTTCAGCTTTTCAGTTTCAAATGCTTTGTCGGCGCTTTGAATCCCGTACTTCATCTGTAGATTAGTTAGAATCGCCTCAACACCCTGCCTGCTTTTCATCGGTCCAACGGGTTGTTTCTTCAGTTTTACAACAAGCGAACCGGGGAGGTACTTGTATGGCGCCGACTTCTTTTTCATATTGCCGGGAGAAGCAACAGCAAAAATTGAAAACCCGAGAATAAGAACCACTATGTTTCTTAAAGTTTTGCTAAAATATTCTATATTTTTTTTACCGCGCATTCCTGGTTTCCTATAAAGATATAATTCATCATTTCCATACACATACAGTCCTATTTTCGTTCCATCAAATATTTGAACCTTGTAAACAATCACATTGAGGTTCTCTTTTTAACCAATCCACTGCTTCTTCAATTAGATCGAAATGGCGCAAATTGATGCATCGATTAAAAGCAACAGTTTCTATAAAAGAATAAAAATTCTCGTTCTCTTTGGGTGAGACTATTGCAATATTTTTGGAACGTTCAAAAGAACAGCGTTCAACATAGAAGTATGAACTACCAATCCCAAGTGTTCCATCTAATGATCGAAGGTCAATGAGATAATTACTATAAGCATGCTCCTTTGTAAGAAGAGGAATATCCTTTACTAATTGTCCGGCTGAAAATTCAGTCAGTTGCCCGGTAATTTTCATTTCAAGAATATTATCATTCTTAGAAACAATAATCTCACACTTTGCTTTATTTTCAATCTCACTTAACATATAAATCAATACTTATTTTATAAGAAGCATTTTCTTGACGTTATGGAAAGAACCGGCTTCAACACGGTAGAGATACACTCCGCTGGTAAGATTACCTGCGTTGAATGTTGCCGTATATTTACCAGCCGCCAAATTCTCATTCACTAACGACGCAACTTCCTGACCAAGAATGTTAAATACTTTCAATGTTACAAAGTAGTTGGTCGGAATTGAATAACTGATTGTTGTTGTCGGATTGAATGGATTCGGATAATTCTGACTAAGAGCAAACGAACTTGGTTGTTGCTCCACTCCTTCTACAACGTAAGTAGGTTCTCCCAAACTTACATCGGTGTACGCCGCTAAGAACGATACAGGGTCATCATTAATTGCTGAAAAGCCGCCTCCAAGGTACAACGATTTTCTTGCGGTATCTATTACGACGGTGTTTACTGTTCCGTTGACGCTTGGATTCCATGGTTTCACTGCACCCGTTGACAAGTCAATTGCGGCAATGCCGGAATGCGAAACACCACCTACTTTGTTAAAAGTACCGACCATATACAAAGTAGAACCATTGATTACAATATTATTGATTACACATTGAAACATATCGTCGTCTGATATTACCGGACCAAACGTAGTAACCTTTTTAGTGGTCAGATCAATCTGAAAAAGTGTGGGATCGCTTGGACCATTTATTCCATATTTTCCACAGCCATAGAGTGTTTTATTTGAAGGAATGATTTTAGAAACCAAAGCGTTATGTTTAGATAAAATAAACGGGCTCCAAGGGGCTTCGGGTTTGCCTGTTATAGTATTTAACGCCGCAAAACTGTATTGTGAATCCGACCCAACCGAAGTGAAGTAGCCTGCCGTATAAACAAGAGAATCTGTCGGTGCAAAGCCATATGGACTGCGAATTTCGCCAGGGTACCACGGAAGTACTTTACCGGATTTTAAGTCAATCGCGGCAATCCCGCTTCGTGTAGAATCTCCCATCTTAGAAAACCAGCCGCCTGTATAAAGTTTGTCTTTATAAATTGATAGACAACCAACACCACCGGCACTTACCGTATTCAATGTCCATGGATCAACTACACCGGTCTTTTTATCAACAGCTGCAAGTATCGCCGTGTTTTGTGTGCCAACCGAATCAAAATACCCTCCAACAAAAATTGTTGATCCGTACAGCGCCAAAGCTTCCACAGGTTCGTTAACGCTTGGATTCCATGCATTCACTGTTTTTGTTTCCAGATCGATTGCAGCAAGGTTATAACGGGTAAATCCATTAACTGATGTAAACTCTCCCCCCGCATACAGGTTAGCTCCTGATTTTTTCAATGCGAACACAGCGAGCGATGTTTTGGGATCCCATGCGGTAACTCTGCCTGCAGAGGTATCGAAAGCAGCAAGATTTCTTCTCACCTCGCTACCTGTACGGTTAAAAAAACCACCGACATACACATTGGAACCTGAAGCCGCTATGCTGTAAACTCCTGGTGAAGCAGTGCCTGACGGGAAACTAGATGTTCCTTTTGTAACAAAAAAAATATTCGGATTCCACGGAAGAACACTTCCATTGCCCGAAAGATTTGCTGCAGCAAGATTGCCGCGGGCGAACTGTCCCATCTTTGCAAATTTTCCTCCGATGTACATAGTATTCCCGGAAATTTCCAAAGTAAAGACTACCATTTGCTGAATGAGACTTCCACCCGCATTCGGATTCCAAGGTGTAACAAGCCCGGTAACTGCATCCACAGCTCCTATTCCATTACGATTTGTCGTGCCGAGAGAAGAAAATTTTCCACCGACATATAACGTTGAACCGGCAAGTTGAAGAGTGTTTACACTCCAACCCGTACTAATACCAGCACCTGGATTCCAGTCTGTCGGAACTCCGGTTGAAGGATCTACGGAAGCGAGACCGGAGCGATAAATCTTGGTTGGCATATTGTTTTGTAAATAATGGAAGCCGCCACCTAAATAAATAGTTGATGGTGTTGCAATAATTGCCTTCACACTGTTATCGGGATCAGGATTCCATGCGGTGGGTAAACCGGTGACCGTATTAACTGCCGCCGCCATATTCCGAACCGTATCACCAACATGATCAAATATGCCGCCGATGTACAAGGTCGAATCAACAAGAACAATCGAATACACCCATGCAGCTTCGAGCGGTCCCGAAAGCGATAGCTGCCCAACAACACTTGGATTCCAACTATCTACAGAACCATCTGAAAGTACGTGAGCTAAACTGTTTCGATGTACGCTTCCTATTTTCGAAAACCTACCGCCAATGTACCATCCGCCTTTGCCATCCGGCACGGAAGCATATACAGTTCCAGTGACTTTTGGAAAAGAGGGATTGTATTTGCCTGCAGCGGTATCAAGCACAACACCACTTCCTGTATTTGGTCCGGCATAATCAAACCAACCGCCGATGTACAGGGTACTGCTATCTTGTAATATTGTTGTCACGGAAGCGTTGGTAACGGGAAAGTCTTGCTGCAATTGCGCGTACCCGATTGAATGAGCAAACAGCACAATAGTGCTCAACATAATAAAAATCGCTTTTAACTTCACCTTCGTCCATTGTGAACGAGCGATATGTGGTTGATATCCAAGCATTGCCATTTATTTCCTTTTTTTTATCACGCTTACCGCGTAGTTGTTGTTTTGTAATTTGCCATTTTTATCTCGTTCCCAAAATCTTTTTGAAAACGTTTTACTTTTTTAATCTCTTTTTCAAACTGCTCGCTGAGTTACGTTGCCAACCTCTTTGAGGTTGGCAACGTGATAAAGTTTCAACTATTTAATTAAAAGCATCTTCTTTACGGCATGGAACGAGCCGGCATCTACACGGAAGAGATACACACCGCTGGTAAGATTACCCGCGTTGAATGTTACGGTATATTTTCCTGCAACCTGATTTTCATTCACCAACAAGACAACTTCCTGACCAAGAATGTTAAATACTTTTAACGTTACAAAGTTGTTGGTTGGAATTGAATAGCTGATTGTCGTTGCCGGATTAAACGGATTAGGATAATTTTGATCAAGTTCAAACCTGGTTGGAATTGATCCTGAGTTTATTTCCACAATACTGCTGTATTTAAATTTGCCATCATTATCTATTTGTTTTAATCGATACGAGTAAGTGCCATTAGCTCCGGTTAACCCGATATTATCGCTGTAGAAATATTGTTTTGGTGAACTACTGTTTCCTCCTCCATTTACAAAACCAACTTTCGCCCAATTCCTAATTCCTAATTCTGAATTCCTAATTGACTTTTCTACTTCAAATCCATAATTGTTTACTTCTGTTGCAGTTGTCCAACGAAGTTCGGCTGTTGGTCCTTTTATCGTTGCTGTAAAGGCAGTTAATTCAACGGGCAATGCCACATCACCCGGATTATCTACTACTGCAAAAGAAGAAGCTGTATTTTCAAGTAGATTTGAAAATGCGCCACCTAAATAAATCGCATGGTTGGTATGATCAACTAAAAGCGCATTCACACCACCATTAGCGTTGGGATTCCATGATGTCGCATTTCCTGTTGACACATCAATAGCCGCAGCATTATTTCTTGTTGAAGCACCAACTTGAGCAAATACTCCACCGGCATAGACCGTTGATCCGTTCACGGTAATTGCATTCACCTGTGCACTTGTACCGGTAATATTTGGATCCCATGCTGTGGATAGTCCGGTTGTTGCATCAAGCGCTGCAATGCTGTTTCTTGCCGCACCGCCGATATTTGTAAATGTTCCGCCTGCATAAACAGTTAAACCGGAAATTGCTATTGAATTTACACTGCTGGTTGGGTTTGGATTCCATGAAGTTGCAAGACTGGTCGTTGCATCAAGTGCCGCAAATATATTCCGTGCTTGACCACCAATATTTAAAAAAGTGCCTGCTGCATAAATTGAAGACCCTGAGGCTGCTAGTACCGAAACAGAACCATCAGCATTGGCATTCCACAATGATACTCCTGCAGTTACGGCAGTATCTATTTGGGCAATATAGCTTCGCACCGAATCACCAACACCAATACCACCAATCTGTGTAAAAACTCCACCAGCATAAAGCATCCCGGCATTTACGGCGAGGCTGCTAACACTAAAATTTGTATTTGCCTGCCAAGCGGTTGCAAGCCCGCTTGCTGAATCAATTCCTGCAATATTAGATCGGCTCTGTCCACCAATATTAGTAAAAGCTCCTCCTACAAATAACGTATTACCGGAAAAGACTAAAGCTTGCACCGCATTATTCGAATTTGGATTCCACGAAGTTAATGTACCGGATGCTGCATTTATTTCACAAAGATTATTTCTTGTTTGTCCGTTCACTGATGTAAAATTACCACCGGCATATATTGAATTTCCGTGCAGTGCAATGGATTGTACCGCATCTGAAGCATTTGGATTCCATGAAGTCACGATACCCGTACCTGACTGGTTTATCGCTGCTATATTGTTCCTGGAAACGATTGTGTTTATCGTTGTAAATTTGCCCGAGACATACAAGGTGCCATTCGAAACAACCATTGAGTTGACATAGTATGGATAGCTATTTTCGTTACTAATATTGCCATTGAGCGCGATATTTGGATTCCATGTTGATATTGTCGTTCCTTGCGTACCTGATGCTCCAGTTGAAATAAGTACTGCCGCAATGTGGTTCCTTACTGTAAGGTTACTCCCAAAGTTGCCAAATCCACCACCGACAAAAAGTGTATCGCCTGAATTAGCTAATGCATATATTGGTCGATATTTCAAAATTGTAACTCTGTTTGGGTTGAAACCGGTAGGTGTTGGATAATAAGTGTTCGCTGTGTCTATAGAAGTAACACCCATTGCATTGTTGCCTCCTAATGAACCGAAATTCCCGCCGCAGTAAAGTCTTCCGTTAATTAATTGCATAGCGTATACACCCAGAGCAATATTCCCGTAGGGACCCTGCCCGGTATTGGTTCCACCTGCTATTGTTGTATTCCACTGTGTAAGAATATTTTGTCCAGTGAATAATTCGGCAACGCCCTGTCTTTTATTACTAGGAATTCCAGCGGGTATATTTCCGGGTGTTGTAGAGTCAATAGCGCCGGCAAACGTAGTAAATACACCTCCAAGAAAAGTATATTGAGGCGTTACAATAATTGAATAGACAGTATTGTCAGGCGACGGATTCCAGGTAGTCGCGAGCCCGGTGGCAGAATCAATTGCAGCAACATTACCTCTGATCGCACTACCAACTTGTGTGAATAATCCTCCAACATATATTGTAGAACCATATTTTGTAAGCGTGAACACTTTCTGCAGATTATCTACACCGCCATCATTGATGTTGGGATTCCATGTATCAACTGTCTTATCAGATTTAATATGTGCGATACAACTTCTCGCAACACCTCCTACTTGTGTAAAGACGCCGCCGATATACCAGCCGCCAGCGTCATCAGAAACAACTGCATTGATTTGACCATTCACATCTGGAAAGCCTGAAATATAATTTCCTGTTGTTGCATCAATCCCTACGCCGCGCCCGGTGTTGGGACCCACGGAACTAAAACTTCCGCCTAAAAAAAGATTATTGCCGGATTGCACCATAACGTTTACAGTTCCGTTTGTAACGGGAAAATTAGAGTGCAGGGTTTGAGCCATCACGGAAGCAGAAAGAGAAAAAAGAAATATGAATAGATTTTTGAAAACAAATTTCATGTTGAATCCTTTTATTTTTTTTACTGAACAACTCTCCGGATATTTATTTTAGAATAAGAGAAAGTGAGTCGCGCTTTTATTGATTCAAACTTATATTCAGAGATAAGAATCTACAATGCCACAAATGGGGTGTTTTTTTAAGGATGTGATCCGTTCAATGTTAATAACCCGCCTTAGTCATAATGATAGAAATCGTAGTGCAATTCAGAAAATCGTCCGGACATGTTTCTACCAAACCCTGCCTACAGTTGGCATAAATGGGAGGATTAATAATTGAAAATTTTGCGTAAGGTAACTATCCAAATATTTTTTTGAAGTGAAAGGCTTTGTTTACGGCTGCCGTTTTTGAATGAACATGAAGTTTTTGGTAGATGTTTTTTAAGTGTCCCCGAACTGTTTCCGGACTGATAAATATATTTTCAGCTATTTGTTTATGCGTATACCCTTTTGCTAGAAGGTCAAGTATTTCTTTTTCCCTTTTAGATAAACTTTGCGTTTCATCTTCATCAGGAGTCAGTCTAAATTTATCAAGAACTCGTTTTGCAATTTGATTGCTCATAGGTGCGCCGCCGTTTAACACTTCGTTTAGTGCATCAATAATTTTGGGCGCAGGAGTTTTTTTCAGCAAATAACCATCTGCCCCTGCAATAATTGATTCGAAAACCCTTTCATCATCTTCAAAAACGGTTAACATCACCACCAAAATACTTGGTGAACTTTGTCTAATTTGTCGCAGACACTCAATTCCATTTATGCCGGGAAGCCCTATATCCATTAAAACGATTTGGGGATTAATCAATTTTACTTTTTCAAGCATGGCTTCACCGTTGGAGAATGAACCGGAACATTTATAACCGGATTGCTCATCGATTATATTGGCTATTCCCTCACGAATAAGGTCATCATCTTCTACTATTACAATGCTTATGTTATCCAAACTAAATCCTTTAAAACTTTATTTGTGAAAATATACTTTTAATATTCAACGGCAATACCTCAAATGGGGGGAAATATTTGTAAAGGAGCACAAATACGTATTGTGGTGCCTTGGTTAAGAATTGACTCAATGTTTAATTTAGCTCCTAATGAATCTGCTCTTTCACTCATATTTTTTAATCCGAACCCAGTTCTTTTGTCTGGCGATGATGATTCGACAATTCCTATTCCATCATCAATTGCTATAAAATTAAGATTACCTTCCGACAAAGAAATAGATAACGATACATTTGAAGCATGCGAATGTTTTAAAATGTTGTTGATGATTTCTTTAATTATTAGAAACATATTTCTTCTAAAGTCGGGACTCAACTCTATGTTTGGAACTACCTCCGGAATATCAAGTGTGTACCGAATCGCAATATCTTCAAACATTGAATTAATGAAATGCCTTGTATAATTTATAAGGCTTTCAAGATTATCCTGCTTTGGACTAAGAGACCAAATTATTTCATTCATTGTATCAATTACTTCTCTTGCGGTGGTTCCTATTAATTCAGTTCCGACTTGTATTGCTGCATGTTTATCATTCGTCGGACTTTGTTCCTTGACTTGTTTTCCTACGCGGTCACTTAAGATGGCGATACGCGTTAGGCTGGAACCAACAGTATCATGCATGTCTTTTGAAATTCTTCCCCGTTCACGTTCTATTAATTTCTGACGTTCTAACAGGATCAATTGTTTTTTTAATTTTTGAGTTGTAATAATTCTTATGGTCAAATAAATAATGCCTAAAAATATTAGAAAGAGAAAACCGATGAACCACCATTCCATCCAGAAAGGAGGTTGGATTAAAAAATAGAATTCTGCGGGACCGCTAATGTTCCCTGCATAATCTTTTCCCCAAACAAGAAACTTATATTTTCCCGGGGAAAGATTCGTGTATCCCTTAGTATAGATGTTTGTCCAACCGGAAGGATTTGACTCATAAGGTTCCAGTTGTGTCCGGTATAAGGTATTCGATTCCTTAAAAAAAGAAAGGAGTGCAAATTCAAATGAGAGATTATTCTGATAGTATGCTAACGTTATTCCATCATACATCTGAAATTTGCCATGAGAATTCTGAATGGACACATTTTCAATCAGTAAACGTTTTTTCAGCGTGTCCTGAATTTCAGCGTCCGGATCAAAATAAGATGCACCCTTTGTAGTACCTACCCAAATTCTTCCTTTAGAATCAACTAGAGAAGCCCTTACTACACCTTCATTGCTTGCCATCCCGTCTTCCATGGTAAATACTTCCGGTACCTTTTCTTTATCCGGAAAATTAAATTCATTAGGTGAGATCCGGGTGACCCCCTTATTTGTTAAAAAATACAACCTTCCGGAGCGGTCTTCTTCCTCCTGGTAAATAACATTATTTGCCAGCGCCGGTGAAGTAGCATCGTTATATGTTTTCCAGATTAAAGTTTTTGGATCTAACCGGTAAATACCTCCGCTGAAAGTTCCAAACCAAAGATTACCATCTGAAGAACTGTTTATACTCTGAATAACCTTTTTGCCGGGACTATTTTCTGTAGAAAAAGTTTCCCACTTTCCAACATGCAATCGTGAAAGACCTGAACGCGTACCGAACCAAACCGAGCCGTCTTTTGATTGGAATAAAGACATAACCTGATTGCTTGCGAGACCGTCAGCAGTAGTGAAAGTAACCCATTGATCATTAAAATATTTTGATACGCCGTTGGCTGTTGAAAACCATAGAGCTCCGTCATCCGATTGAATGATTGAATAAACACGGTTATCAGCAAGCCCGTTATGGGTATCAAATATTTTCCATCTGCCATTATAAAACCGGTTAACTCCTCCCCCTAAGGTTCCAACCCAAAGTGCACCGTCTTTCGATTTAATTACAGTTTTTATAAAATTATTTGAGAAACCTGATTTATCATTAAATGTTTTCCATTGTCCATTACCGTACTGCAAAAGTCCTCTGGGTGTTCCGAAGAAATAACTTCCGTCGGGGCTCTCATAAATATAGGTAATTGGAGTTCCGGGCAAACCTGTCTGTTCATTCAAGGAAACCCATTTACCGGGAATATATCGGTACAATCCAAGCAAAGTGCCAAACCAGATTACTCCGGCATCTGATTCATTTATACAAAAGACAACTCCCATTTTATTTTCAAATTCTGCCCCCGTATAAAATTCTTTTATTTCTAACGGAGAACCTTTATCTCCGCCGGAGGAAATCAGCATGATTCCCGTTTCAGTTCCTATCCAGATATCACCGGTTCTGCTTTCAAATAAAGAAGTAAACCGGCTGCCTGTTTTAAGTCCTTTTATTGGAATCAAAGTCCAATTTCCATTTTTATATTTACCAAGAAGTCCGTTTCCAATAACCCAAACGGTACCATCTCTTCCTATGGTAATCCTACTTATAACTGTTCCGGCAATTTCTTTAGGAAGCGAATAATCGCGGAAACTTCCGTTTGAATAGAGGGAAATACCCTTCCCGGTAGCAAACCAAAGAGTACCATCCCCTGAAACGCGAATGTCATTAACTGTGTCGGATGCAAGTTTACTATTTTTTGAATTAAATGTTTCCCACTTCCCGTTTGAGTATTTCGAAACACCTCTGTTCGTTCCGAACCAGATTATTTTCTTCCCATTCTTATCATCAGATTCCTTAATATTGTATACAATTGCACTTGCCAAACCGTTAGAAGTATCAAAGGATTGCCACTTTCCATTTTTAAATCTGTGCACCTGTCCCCTGTTTGCGCTTATCCAGATTGAACTGTCATCGGTTGCATACATAGACTGAATGTAATTGGAATTGTTTCTGTTCGGAAGGTTAACGATTTCCCATTTACGTCCATTATAATAAGCTGCACCATCCTGTGTACCGATCCACAGCCGTCCTAACTTATCCGAGGTCATAGCCATAATGGAACTTTGCGGAAGACCGTCATCGGGAGTAAACTCTTTCAGCATTACCCTTGCAAAAGCAGATATGTCTTTGTGTGAATCATTTTTTTCTTTTATAACCTGGGGAATGCAATTGCCGTGGAGATAATATAAGATAAAAACAAAAAATAAAGTAATGGAGCGCTTCATTTAATAAATTAATTTAATATTTGATTGATGTTACAATACGATAATTTAATTGAAGAATTCAAGTCTGGAAAAAATCCATGTAAAAAATATTTGGCGGATAAATATCCTAATAAAAAAAGCGTAACGCAAATGCAAACATTTTTTCAGTCGTGCAGTTAAGATGAAAAATGAGATATGCCTGGAGAGAGTGAAAATATTTTTTTGGGGGGGTATCATCAGCTATATCATGAAGGATAAAGCTGTAAAGACGTTGTGCGCAACGCTCTGTTTTTAATTTTTCATAACTTCATCAATAATTAGTTTAGTAACCAAGTTAGTCCTCTTTTGACCTCTCCCTGTTTCCCTCTCCTTGGGCTTGCCCGCGTTGGCGGAAAGGAGAGGGACTAAGGGTGAGGTCTTTTTATTTCATCAGCAGCATCTTTTTCATTTGCGTAAAATTTCCCGCTCTTAATTCGTAGAAATACATCCCGCTCGAAAGATCGGATGCATTAAAATTTACAGAGTGACTTCCAGCTTCAAATTCATTATTTGCTAAAGTTGCAACTTCTTTACCGAGCACATCGTATACTTTTAAAGTTACATGACTGCCCACCGCTAATTGCCAACTTATTACCGTGTTTGGATTGAATGGATTAGGGAAATTTTGACCAAGCAAAAATTCTGCAGGTACAGTCCGGTCAGTTTGTCTCTCATTAATCCCTGTTGTAGTATTATTGGATTTGCTTCCATAAACAAAATAGAGGTTTAATGCGCCTGAGTAAGTCAGACGCAATAGTGGTACCTGTCCACCCTGTTTATACCATATATAGCTTGTAACTGTATTTACCGTATTTACGACATAGCTTGTATCTCTTTCAATTTTTTTAATTCTAAAAACATTGGAGTACGATTTACCGTTTGGCATTTGTAAAGTTCCAAAGCCATCATATAAAGTTGTCGTTTTTCTTTCGCCCACTAGAATTGTACCGGTGTAGATGTTTGCTTTTATTACAGAGGAATTGTTAAATGTAATTGGGAATGCAATACTTGCCATCGGACCTAAAGCCCAACCACTTGAAGCGCTTCCTAATCTATGTATATACAATGTGTCATTACCATAGCTAAAAAGATTTACATCTTCAGTACCAGAGCTAAATA
>Ga0172379_10008535_pt1 | contig 12873 bp, 9 predicted proteins | sample GrowelOW334metaG_FD_119756 | JGI IMG/M metagenome (GOLD analysis project Ga0172379, IMG submission 119756) | Groundwater microbial communities from an aquifer near a municipal landfill in Southern Ontario, Canada - Groundwater well OW334 metaG | ecosystem: Environmental > Aquatic > Deep... | reverse complement strand
GTGGGAGGCGAGAAAATTTCGCGAGCAATTGGATCAATTGCTGAGTGCACAGCCGCGTCAAGATAAGTCTGCCGCGGTTGCCCGGCGTTCTTATCTGAACTTGAGTTGTGGGAGTCGAAGATTGGCATCGCGATTTATCTATACGGATTTGGCAAAAATCTGACTTGCTCAAGTGCAAATTAGGCAGAATTTTCAGTTTTATGCCCAGAAAACCTGTCAGGCCAAACCTGCGCAGGCCCGCTTGGCAACGCCGATTCTTGTATTAAAAGCTCAACTGTCTAAAAACCTATTTTATGATCGAGAAATGGTAGACAAATTTAGAGCAGGACCTGAAGAACAACGAAGGAAGGCTTAGGAGCTACTTGAGCAAGAGCGCGGCAATTTGGGGAGCAATCCGCAAACGATAAGTGATATGTTTAGAAGACTGATTAAAGGAGATTTGTGAGTCAGGAGAAAAATTCGAAGGTTGCGCTGTTTAGTCTGGCTGGTTGGGCAGTTGTGTGCCTTTGCCTTTATCGATTTTGGTCTTATTGCCATTTAACGATCTTTGAAGTTTTTGACCTGGGTTGGCTCATTCAAACTGGTGCGCATATTGCTACAAAGGGAATTCCGCATAGCGATATTTTTAGCTGGACGTTTCCAGAAAGAAGTTTTACAGCCTATCAATGGCTAGCAGAACTGTGTTTGAACAGCCTGTACAAAGCCGGTGGCTTATGGTTAATCGGTCTTACCGCTTGTTATATTGCCGGCTTCATCTACCTGCTAATTCTGCCGGCAGTTTGGTTCAATCTCGGTATTCGTGCTCCCATCGTGTTTGGCGTTGCATGTCTAATCCTTACTCCGCACTTCTTCAACGCCAGACCGCAGCTTTTCTCTTACTTCTTCTTGCTCCTAACTGTTCTTATTTTTGAATACGGAAAGAGCAACAAAAATAGAATCTTCCTGCTACTGCCGATCTTTGCCCTATGGGCTAATCTACACTCTTTCTTCCTTGTGGGACTTTTGATTGCTAGCGTTTATCTGAGCTTTAATTTTAAAGAATTCGGTATTTGGAGATCGCTTGTCTGTGGACTTCTATGTGTTAGTTGTGTTTTGTTAAATCCTTATGGAATTGGGCTTTTTGAGTATCTAAAGACTTTTGTAGACGGTACTCAGTTTTTGGATATCCGCGAGGTCTTACCGTCTTGGACAGACCCATCAGCAACCCTTTGGTTCATTTACTTGCTGCTGTGCTGGACTGCGCTTATTTGCGGACGAAAGAAGATTTCAAAAAGTGGCTTGCTCGTCTGCTTGATTCTGTCTGTTATGGCATTGTTTGTGCGAAGGTACCAATCAATTGCTGTTGTAGTTACTTGGCTATATTTCGGACAAGCCCTATCCTGCTTTAAGTGGGCATTGACGCCAACTTCCAATGCTAAAAAGTCAGGCATAATTGCTTGTAGTCTCATCGCGCTAATTTTCCCCGGCATCGCATGGGTGAAAAATTTTCCAAGTCAGGCAAAAGCAAACGAGGTCTTTTATGAAAAGAATGAGGTAATACTAGACATATTTCATCAGCTCCAGAGCCATTATCGAGGCTTCTGTGATCCGGCTACTGGCAGTTGGTTGATAGCAAAAAATTATTTGCCGGTCTTTGTTGATACTCGATATGACATGTATCCAAAGGCTTTTTGTAAGTCGGTTGTGAAAATCCTGAAGGCAGACATCAGCTGGAAATCCCTACTGGAAGCCCATCAAGCGAAAACGATTTTGGTACGGGATGAATATCCACTTCAGGCAAAACTAGAAGAGGACGAAGAATGGTTTCCTGTTGTTGATAATGGTCGGCTCACCATCTGGATTTCAACCAAAGAGATTCACTCCGAAAATGAACTAGCCTTCTTACACTTGCAAAATGCTTTCTTAAAACAGACTCTAAAAGAAAAGGGAGCAGAAAGTAGTGGCTTGGAGTCTGCTAAGACGCGTTGTCGCTGGTACTTTAAAACAAGCTTTAAAGCTAGCAAAGACATCGCTCGTGAAAAAATCAAATTGGCACTTACTCTCCTACCCAAAGAGAAGCAGTTGAACAGCCGGTGGAGAGTGCTAAATAATTGCATTGAGCCATGAGTTGTGAATAACACCATGTGATTCAATGATCTGTTTTTTATACTATACGCAGTAGTGTATGCGCCATTTTTAGTTTTTTAGAAGAGGAATATACGTATGGCTAATGGTTTTTGGGGAGCGTATATTCGATTACAAGCTTTCATACGGAGACTTCTAATTACCATGTTTAAAACAGTCAAATTAGCAAGATATTTTTTTTCAGCATTACTAGCCCTAAGTTGTTCAATTAATTGGATGGTTCATTCAAAAACGAAGTTCGATTTCAGTGAATACAATGACCCAATGAGAAATTGGAATAAAGAAGCTGAATTTACAGCCAATCGTAACTTGAAAGGGACTGTTACTGTTGCCTATGACACGACAACTGGACTGCTAAAAACTTTAACCACTGAAGATAAGGGTGCCGATCCTCAAATCATTGCAGAAATGGTCGATATCTTTCTTCTTCAACAACCAGCAAAAAATACAAATGGACTTGGTTATGTGCTTCGTATTGAATTTACTAAACTACCTAAGTCTGAATCACTGACTAAAGTAATTATACAGAACAAGAATCTTGCCAATAAAGCTGTGATTCTCAGAGGAATACCTGGTCCAATTTTGGAGCGTTATCCAAACATTTTTAGTAAGGGCGAAATTTTCAACGACAAAAATTTCCGGGCTCTTCCTATTGAGCTTTCTTCAGTAGAAAATCTTCGAATATTTAGACAACCTTGGATTGATTTTTTTACAACCCATCCTAAAGCGAAGAAAGAGCAACTTTTGGAAATTCTTAAATCCGTTGATGCGAAGTACAAGAGCAAATATCTTTCTCTTCAATAGAAATGGTGGAGAAGCTAAAGCTTCCCCACCACGGCTAGCTAATAATTATTGACAGCGAAGTATGTATGTACCTGTAACGGCAAGAATATTGAACTGTTTCAGGGTTCTGATATATGTATTTGTACAGCTGAAATAGGTTTGGTTCTTCAGGTAGAAGTCGTATGATTTGCCAAGGAAAAGGGCTTCAGTGCCTCCTACAGCTATGGCGCTATACTGTTCCGACCAAAACTCTGAATTAGTTGCTATTCCATTTGTAATGTCAGGTGAATTGAAAACAGTAGGATAAAGCAGTTTCAAGATATCCCAGTTTGTTTTGCCCGCGTAAGGCGCGATCAAGTTGCCACTGCTGTTGCAGATGTTAGTCAACACGCCACCAACCAAAACCTTATCAGTCTGGAAAATTTGTGTGCATTTAGTTTGGCCATTGATGAATATAATGTCCTTTTGTAGGGCGTTGTACCAAGTTAAGGCAGTACCAGAAGTGTTCTGTGAGTGAACCGTCACACCTGTTGGCTTAACCATGCGAGTATCGAGCTGGTGCGCTAGTTCGTGTACGATGATGCCATTAATCCGACTATAGACAGGTACGGAGCCGGGAGAACCCCCAACAGCATCTATAAACTGGACAGCTGTACTCCTAATAGTAGGACCGTCAATGTCCGAGTCACCAGCGTGGGCTGTCGGTGAGATATTCGACGGAAGAACAGTTAGATTAAAAGCCTTCTTATAAGTTGCCCAATCTTTGAATATGTACACTTTTACCGGTACAGCATTAAGGGCATTCAGAACGGGAGTTGGTTGAGAGTTAACCGCTTGAAGAGCAGCAGCACCGTTGGTGCTCCGAAGAGCGGGATCGCCACAATAGATAAAGTTTCCATTGCCTGGATATAGCGTATCGCCAATGCGAAGCGAGCAGTCCACCTGATTAGGAACTGTGCCCATTTCAACGTCTACCCATGAGCCTGCATAGGCTTCGGTCGCTCCGATAAGACTCAATGCAGCAACCGTTGCTACAGAGAGAAGGGTTTTGAAGATTTTCATGTGTTGTTTCCTTTTAGGTTGTTGAGTGGAACCTCTCATGGCACCAAGACGCAGGCGTTCAGAACTTCTCTAACACAACGGTGTCTAGAAAAGTTTGGAGATTTACTGCCTGGTTGAGTTTTGGAAAGATTGCCTGCGGTAATTGGATTGAATGAGAGTCCCTAAACCCTCGTCTTTCTGGGATATTGGGCGCGCCCATTGTGTCGTTGAAACCATTAAGGCATTCTTGAGGTTGCCTGATTGTGCCAATTAGAGGTTTGCCATCTGTCGGTTTTGAACTTAGCGAAGCTTGCGCGGCAAGGGTTTCTGGACTCTGATGTCCAGTTTGTTGGTGGGCTAAAATCCTCAAACGCCAATAAAGAGCGTGGTTTCGGGATTGTCTGTTTTTGATTTGCGCCCGACCTCTGAGATCTGATAGCATGATCGAAAACCCCGAGAACATGCGGCAAGCTTGTTCTCGGGGTTTTTAAATGTGAATGAAAGGCCATTATCAGAACAATATGGCAATTAGCTCAAAGAAGCTCAGTCATTACTCAGAAACCACCGCCGCTCGCTCAGCACCAGTAATTGCAACCTCGCCCGTAGCATTGTAAGTAACGCCATTATGACCAGCTGTAAGAAAAATTCCTGCCGCAGCAGCACTGTTCGGCAGTCATGTAGTCGGAAAACATCTCCAGATCAGAAGCCTTATGGACAGCCGATGACGACATCAATACAACCTGTCCAATATTCACTTTCTTGCAATATCAATTGCTATTTGATGTTGGCGCGTTCTTGCACCTTGGCGCAAATTGGAGCTTGGAATGATCAGAAGATGGTCGAGTCCTCCAAGTGCCTCCTCAAACGTATCCGGCTGACGTAGTCACCAAATCGACCCTTTGCGGGCTCTATGACCGCCTCAGGTGTCCGTGAAATGCCAATAACGGTATATTTCCTTCCCCCCGAGTCTTCAACTCCTTAATGACGGCTTTCTCGAGCTGCCCGCTCGCTCCACTTACACCGATTTTCATTCTGATTTCCTTTCTATCCTAACTAACAAAATGTTCGTGTTAAATATCGACCAAGCGAAACAGGTTCGCAAGAACGCACTTTTGTGTTCGCTACGACCAATTGCAGAATACGACGCCGGATATTCAGGCGATTGATAGTAAATTCTAGTTTCCCCGCAAAATTGAAGTCGCTGATAGACGCTTACTAAATTTGGTTCTTCAGGCTTGATTTCATTATCGGCACACCCTGAAACACGAAACAATTTTGGGGGTGTTGTCCGCGATAGTTATCCAGAAGAAGAACAAATGTTCCGGCGCTCGTCTTCTGCCACCTTCAACAGCTTGAGCCTCTAACCCATATTCTCAATGGTATGCAGCTCTGCTTCAGTCAAAGTCAGCCCTTCGGCTGTGAGGTCTTCTTCCATATGTCGTTTATTAGTTGTGCCAGTTAAGGGCAGCATGCCAATTTGCAGGGCGAAGCGAAAGACTATTTGCGCCACGCCCGTATTTAATCTGCGTGCCATGGCCTGAACTGAGCCATTTTCAAGCACATGAGGATTAGCTGTGAGCAAAGAGAAGCCTTGATAGATAATGCCTTCTTTTTTGCAAATCTCGCGCACTGCACTATCCCATCCCCGCATGGCATAGCAGCGGTTTTGCACAACCATGGGTCTGGTGTTAGCCACCGAACATAGAGCAGCTAGTTGATCGGCACTAACATTGCTCACCCCGAGCATGCGCGCTCGCCCCTCGTTGAAATGTTCTTCCATAGCTGCCCATACTTCTAAGTCTTGGGGCGTTATGCCCTGCCTTGAGTAAGGGCCATGCAATACATAAGAATCAATGTAGTCTGTGTGCAAATGCTTGAGTGAGCTAGCCATTGACTGGTTGACTTGAGTGGTCAGGTTGGCCTTAGCGTCGTATGGCGTGCGCGAGTCTTGGCCATTGACTGAAGTAAATTTCGTTTGTAGAAACAGACTTTGGCGGTCGATGCCCTTCTGTTGCAAGGCCAGCAAAGCCTCACCTACGAGAGCTTCATCATAGTGAATGAGCTGGTTGGCGGTGTCGATACTGCGAAACCCAGCATCAACAGCCGCTTCGACCAGCTTAGCAGTGGCATCTTTTTTCCAGGCTGTGCCATACATTATGGCCGGCATGGTGATTCCGTTATAGCTGGTGACAGGCATTGCTTATGTCTTCCTATTTGAAGTTAGCGGGCGTGCTGAATAGACCTTGCTTTTTGCGCAGGGCATTGATCACTTCACTAGATACTCCAAGATTGGTTTGCAATACAGAGGCTGGATTGCTGCCTAGCCACTGAGAAAGCGAAATTTCTTGATAGTCGCCAGTGTTGAAGACAGCTAAAATTTCGCATTCTTCGCTGCCCACAGATTCAATGTAGTGGCCATAACCCATGGGCACATAGCCCACATCTCCTGGTCCAAATTCGCGAGTGATTTTGCGGCCTTTGCTGCCGAATACAGTCATGCGGGCGCGGCCTTTGATGTAATACTGCCATTCATCAGCGTTTGGATGCCAATGCATTTCGCGAATGGCCAGCGGAGCTAATTTTAGAATGGCACCAGACATGGTGGCGGAGATAGGGAAATCTTTTTGCGAGACCACATTGAATGTTCCACCCGGCACAACCTCTGGCACCTTGGCGCCGAGGCGATATCTATGTGTTAGCGGTGGTGGATTTTCACTGGCCGCAGCTGGCTCAGCAGGCATCGGCGTGGGCACTGGGCCTTGGGCGATGTAGACCTCTTTTTTGGGGAAGCTATTAAAAGTTTCAGCTGGCAAATTGAATTGTTTGGCAAGCACTTCTTTCGGAGTTTGTGCCAACCAATCGCTCATGCTGAAGGTGGCAAACTCTGAGAAATAGCCGCTATCGAAGACGAGTATGAAATGACACTCTTCATCACCCATGCCCTGAATTGAATGTCCATGACCGCGGGGAAAGTACCAAACATCTCCCGGTCCGAAATCTTTCACTTCAGAACGGCCTTGGGGGTCAATTACAGTGATGCGGCAGTGACCTGCAATTACATATGACCATTCAGCAGCATTAGCGTGCCAGTGTAACTCTCTCAAGCCACCTGGTTTAAGAAACATCGAAACGCCCGCTAAACCCTTAGAAATTGGAAAATTCAAGGCCGTGGCTTCGTGTGACGAGCCTCCCTCGTAAGAGGTCATCGGCTGTTTCTCTAGCTCATATTTTATTTCGGGCATGGCTTCTTTGGCCATTTCGATAGCGTCGGCTACAGTGGCAATCGTTTTGCTAGAGGCCGTATTTTTATTCGGTTTATTTTCGCTTGAAGCTAGAGCTGGCTGCACTAGCAAAAGTAGATTAAATGTCAAAGCCAAGAGAGTCTGCCAGCACTTCATGGTGTTTTCCTTTTGCTAGTCTAGTGCATCAAAAATTTTACCTGTCTGTCCGGGCGCTAGCTTCTTGCTATCTTCGATTGTGAGATTCCTTCATAGGCTTGGTAAAATTCGGCAAATGTGGCAAGTAATAAGTAGAGCTCTTAGAAACTCTATGCGAGGGTGCAATGTCGAGTGATGAGAAAGTAAGACCTGTAGTCAAAGGCCAGATCAAAAGGGCTAAGTTTGTACAGCGCGATTACACTCATCCAGCCGCGGCTTGGGGCGCAGCCTTTAGTGTCGGCCACATTCTGTTGCAACAAAGACAAGTTGTGGAGGGGGTGCGAGCCATCTTCACCATGAACCAAGAGAACGGTGGCTTCGACTGTCCCGGCTGTGCTTGGCCAGATGATCGCAAAGGTCTGCGCATGGATATTTGTGAGAACGGCATTAAGCACGTTACATGGGAGATGACTGCCAAGCGCACCGATCGTAAGTTTTTTGCAGAGCACACAGTTACTGAATTACTTGAGTGGAGCGATTTTGCCTTAGAAAACGAAGGCCGCCTGACTGAGCCGATGAGATATAACAGGGCCACAGATCGCTATGAGCCCATTAGTTGGGATGATGCTTTTGCCCTCTTTGCAAAGCATATCAAAGCCTTGCCTAGCCCTAATGCTGCCAGTTTTTATACCTCTGGCAGACTCTCTAATGAAGCCACTTTCCTCTATCAGCTTTTTGCTCGCGAACTAGGCACCAATAATTTGCCCGACTGCTCAAATATGTGTCACGAAGCCAGCGGCCGAGCCATGGCGGCTTCGTTGGGCACAGGAAAAGGCACAGTAGACATTGTTGACTGGCAAAATTCAGAAGCAATCTTTGTCATCGGTGTAAATGCTGCAACGAATGCGCCACGCATGTTGAGCGCTTTGGCTGACGGTGTAAAAGAGCACGATATGAAAATTGTGCACATCAATCCATTGATTGAAGTAGCGGCTACCAGCGCCATTACTCCCCATGAAATTCTCGATATGCTTACATTTAAGGCCACTAAAACTAGCACTCTTAACTTGCAGCCACGCATTGGCGGCGATTTTGCCATTATGCGAGGCATTGGCAAATATCTGTTAGAGCTGACTCAGCGCGACCCCACTGTTATTGACCGTGCCTTCATCGAGCAATACACCGCTGGTTTTGATCAGTATAAGAGCGCATGTGAATCTACCTCATGGGCCGATATAGAGAAACAAGCGGCGCTCAGCCGCGAGCAAATCTGCCAAGCGGCGGATATTTATAGAAAGGCTAATAAAGCCATCTTTAGCTGGTGCCTTGGTATTAGTCAGCAAGAGTATGGTGTTGATACCATTCGCGAAATAGTCAATGTGCTTTTGCTACGGGGCAATATTGGTAAGCTCGGTGCCGGGCCCTGCCCTATCCGCGGTCATAGTAATGTGCAGGGCAACCGCACCTGTGGCATTCACCACTCCCCGCCTGAAGCTTGGTTAGCGAAGATGGACGCTGCTTGTGGTATCACTTCACCACGAGAAAAAGGCCTTGATACAGTACGTACAATTCGCGCCATGCATGACGGCGATGTAAAAGTGTTTGTCGGCATGGGCGGCAATTTTGCTATCGCCACTCCTGATACCAACCTTACATTTGCTGCTTTGCGCAATTGCGATTTGACCGTGCAAGTTAGCACTAAACTCAATCGCAGTCATTTGGTTGTGGGGCGAGATGCTTTGATTTTGCCTTGTCTTGGTCGCACCGAAATCGACATGCAGGCTGAGGGGCCGCAGCAAATTACAGTAGAAGATTCTATGAGTATGGTGCATTTGTCGAAGGGTATGAAAGATCCAGCTTCACCTCATCTACGCTCAGAGCTGGCTATCATTGCCGGTATGGCACTGGCCACTCTCGAGAAGACAAAGACGCCGTGGAGAAAATATATCGGCAATTATGATTTGATTCGCGACAAAATGAGCGAAGCAATTGTTGGCTTTGATGATTTCAATAAACGGGTGCGTGAGCCGCTGGGCTTCCGTATTAAACAACCAGCTCGTGAGTTAGTGTTTAATACACCGACTGGTAAAGCCAATTTTTCGGCTGCAGCTCTGCCTGATACTCTTTTGCCTCCGGGCCGTCTAATGCTTGGCACGATGCGCTCTCATGATCAATTTAACACTACTATTTATTCAGATAACGATCGCTATCGCGGTGTGAAGAATCTGCGCACATTGTTGCTAATGAACAAAGACGACATGGCAGAACGCGGTCTCAATGAGTTTGATTTGATTGATATCACAAGCTTTGGCAAAGACGGCTCAACTCGCTCGCTGAATGGTTTTAGGATTGTGAAATACAACATTCCGCGTGGCTGTGCCTCAGGCTATATGCCTGAATGTAATGTCTTGTGCCCGCTTGGTGATTACAGTCCACAGAGTGATCAGCCGATGATGAAGCAAATTGTCATCGAAGTGAAGGCTGCAGCAAAGGCTGAAATTGGTGCGCAGTGAAGACTCAGCATGCTAGTTGTAATACTTCTTCTAGTGCGGAAGATTCTGGTGAAGAAAAGCTTGCCGGTACAGCAACTGTTGAAGCACAGCGCGTTGAAGGCAAAGCCATTTGTGATTTGAGTGATGTGCTGGCGGTAGAAGAGCCGCTAGAGATACATGTTTCGCTTCATTCAACTACTAATTCGGCCGATTCTAGTCTAGTGCAATCAGTGGCAGTGACTATGCGCACCCCTGGCGCTGACAAAGAGTTAGCTGCGGGGTTTTTGTTCACCGAAGGGATAATTTCGCAGCCTGAGCAAATTGATGAAATTATCAATGATAAATGCAACGTTGCTATCGTTTCTCTTAAACCTGGTGTAGAGCTTGATTCGAAACTGTTCGAACGTCATTCTTTCGTGGCATCAAGCTGTGGAGTCTGCGGCAAAAAATCAATTGCTGCAGTAAAAGTGAAACGTCACCACCAGACAATTGAAGGTGTGCCACTGGTATCAAGCGCCATTGTGCACTCGCTGTCGGCGACCATGCGCCAAGCTCAAGCTAATTTTGATTCTACCGGCGGTATACATGCTTCTGCTCTTTTCGATAGCCGTGGGCAGTTGCTCGTCTTAAGAGAAGATGTGGGTCGCCACAATGCTCTAGATAAGGTAATTGGCGCGCAATTCTTGCAAGACAAATTACCACTGAATGACACTATTCTGATGGTCAGTGGTCGCGCTAGTTTTGAACTGGTGCAGAAAGCATCTCATGCCGGTATTCCAATTCTAATAGCAGTTGGTGCACCATCGAGTTTGGCTGTCAGTCTTGCTCAAGAGTGTGGCATGACCCTAGTGGGATTTGCGCGTGATGGTCGTTTCAATATTTACAGTGGCGGCAATCGCATAGAGATTTAGTTGTAGGGAAAAGGTGAACCATGCACGAAGTGAAGAAACGAAAGATTGGCAACACTCAGCTAGAAGTTGCACCGCTAGCATTTGGTGGCAATGTATTTGGTTGGACAATTGATGAGCCGTCATCGTTTGAATTGCTCGACGGTTTTGTTGATGCTGGGCTCAATCTTGTTGATACAGCCGACGTCTACTCAGCCTGGAAAGAAGGTAATGTTGGCGGCGAATCTGAAACTATAATTGGTAAGTGGTTTAAACGCAGTGGCAAGCGTAACAAAGTCGTACTGGCCACAAAATGCGGTTTTGATGGCAGCACCGATAAGAAGAATTTGTCAGCGGCGCATATTCACAAAGCAGTAGATGCATCTCTTAAAAGGCTACAGACCGACCACATTGATTTATATCAAGCCCATGTAGATGACGACAAAGTTGCCCTAGAAGAGAGCCTTGAGGCCTTCGACCAATTGATTAAGGCTGGCAAAATTGGTGCCATCGGAGCATCTAATTATTCGGCCGCACGGTTGGCTGAAGCTCTAAAGATTAGCGATGATAACGGTTTTGCCCGCTATCAGTGCCTACAGCCTGAATATAACTTGTATGCACGAGCCGGTTATGAGAAAGGCCTAGAGCAACTGTGCCTCAAAGAAAAAATTGGAGTAATTTCCTATTTTTCTTTGGCTCGTGGATTTCTTTCTGGCAAGTACCGCTCTGAAGAAGATTTGGCTCAGAGTGCTCGGGGAGAAGGGGTGAAGACTTATCTTAACGAGCGCGGTTTTCGCATTCTTGCTGCTCTTGATAAACTTGCCGCTGAATATTCGTCTACTCCGGCCCGTATCGCGCTGGCTTGGCTCATAGCCAGACCTAGCATTACAGCGCCTATCGCTAGTGCTACTAATTTGAATCAATTAGAAGACTTGATTGCCTCGACCAAGATAATCCTGGCTCCTGCGGCCATTGAACTCTTAAATGAGGCGAGCAAGGAGCTTTCGGCCGTATAGCGAAGAACCCCATCTAAGTCTCGGCTAGTGGCGAGTATTCTTCTTCGCTCAAGCCGAATGTCCAAGCAACAGCTTGGCGGGCACGCATCATATTTGGTGGCACGCGTAAAAAGTATTCTTTGATTGTGCCGTCGGGTTCAGGTGTAGAGTTTTGCACGCGCACAACTAGGATAGGCTCATCGCTAGTCAAGTTCATGCGGTAGAGAATGCCGCATTGGTCCTGGTGGATTTTTATGACGCGCCCTTCGCGCAAATAATTGTCGAGGCCATAGCGCTCAATTAGAACCCGGCGTACTTCGGCGTTGGGCTCTGACTCAATTAAGTCGAAGGTAAGAGGCTCGGGCAAGAGCACCACATAGGCGGGTACGAGCACCCCGTGCCAGGCATAAATGCCCCAGCCATCGCGAAACTTCATGGCCATTGCCGTTTCATTATGCAAACGACTGCGGTTGTCGCGGTGCAGTTCAATGGGCCTGTCTGTCAGAATGCAAATATTTTCAAATGGCCACCACCAGCCGCTGTTGCGCGCTAGCTTAGTTAACCCATTTAGCGGTTCAGTTCCTTCCACACCAATTTGGCTGACAAAATCATAGTAAGCGAGCCAGCCGCTGTCGTGCTGACCGAAGCCACCGTCCCACTTTTGTAGGCCAGCCAAGACTCCACTCATCGAAGGCACCATTTGCCTCAGTGGCTCAGCAACATAGCTCCAAACCTGCTGATGCAGCGGTTTAACTAGCTCGTGATAAATTTGGTCGGCCACTTCTGGCGAAAGTTTGTTGTCTACAACCGCTTTTACTTGATCTTCAGCCGTAGCGCGAATCTGCTTGTAGACTGCGGCCCCGGCCATTTTACGCAAATACTTCCAGACATACACGCCTAAATTTTCGGCAAACAAATCTTTGACTTGTTTCTCGATGGCGATACCGTGTTTATCAATGATTTTCTGTGTGGCGTTTTGTCTGATGTTTCGCCGCACCGCGTTCCAGGTGTCGCTGCCAACCATTTCACCGACAGCTTTGAGACCCTGTTGCCAGACTTTGTCCCAAACATCGACTTGCCCTGTATTAAGTTGCGCGGGCCAATCAACGTCGCTATAAAAGAGCTTCATGGCCGTATTGCCGGCCCAAGGCGATTGTAACCAGATAAATAGGCG
>Ga0172379_10008534_pt1 | contig 12874 bp, 14 predicted proteins | sample GrowelOW334metaG_FD_119756 | JGI IMG/M metagenome (GOLD analysis project Ga0172379, IMG submission 119756) | Groundwater microbial communities from an aquifer near a municipal landfill in Southern Ontario, Canada - Groundwater well OW334 metaG | ecosystem: Environmental > Aquatic > Deep... | reverse complement strand
CGGTGGGTATTTTTTTGCATCAGGACCCCCTTGCGCAGGGAACGTTCCACAGCTATCTTGGCCTCGGTCCTGACGCAGTGGCTTTGGCGGTCGGTCCGGAAGGCGGCTTTTCCTTCATGGAAGTTGAACAACTCGTCTCTGCCCGTTTCCTTCCCGCCTTGCTCGGTGCGAACGTGCTCAGGACCGAAACTGCCGCGATATTCGCGCTTGCGGCGGTCCATGCGATTTTATTGGAGAAAACATCGTGGATACCCAAAACCCCGGACTCGCCGGTATAGAACGTCTGCAACTTTTAAAAGTACCGTTGGACATACTGCCCCCGGAGTCCATCCCGGATGTGGCAGCAGCGCTTTTGGCCTCGGGTGAAAACAAGCAAATCGTGCTTCTATCCTTATGGGATCTGCTTCGCGCCCGCAGGAATGCCGAATACCGGACCTACATCCAGAACGCAGCCTTGGTAATACCCATATCCAAAAGCCTCGTAAGCGGAGCGCGCTTCCTGAAGGGTAAGACGCCGGTGCGGTATATGCCGTTTGAGTTCGTCATCAAGCTACTCACCGCCCTTGAAACCGGTTCCCGATCGCTGTACCTGCTGGGAGCGCGCCGAAAAAGCCTTCAAACCGCCGAACGCAACCTTCGACACACCTTTCCCGGGATACGTATTGTTGGTCGATGCGCCGGCTGGTTCCACAAGCATGACGAGGAAAATATATTGCAGGCCATACGCAAATCGTCCCCTTCGCTTCTTTTGGTTGGAAATGGTGTCCCTGGGGATGAAAAGTGGATAGCCCGGAACCAGTCCAGTCTATGCCCGGGAATACAGCTTTGGTGCAGCGATCTTTTCGATGTGTTCGCCGAACGGAAAAAACGCCCTTCCCGAGCGGTTTTTGCCCGCGGTATGGAAGGCATACACCTTTGTTTTCGATTTCCTTGGAGAATATTTCGCTTTTTTCCCTATCTGTACTATAAATTACTGATACTCATATATCGTCTATTTAAACGAGGGTGAAAAATGCGCGCATTGCTGTACATCGACGACCAGGAAGAGGAGCTTCAAGCGCTCCGGCTCCAGCTCGGCGAGCAGTACTGCGTGTATACCTGCAAGGATGGTTCGCAAGCTGTGTCCCAAGTCCGTGAGCGACAGCCTGATGTGGTTCTACTGGATATCAATATGCCCGGTTACGACGGTTTCCGGGTACTATCGGAACTGCGTTCCCTTCCCGATCCACCGCCCATCCTCATGCTTTCCGGTTATGCCGAACCCTTTTTCGTCGTCCGGGCCATGAAGGAAGGCGCTGGTGATTTCTTATCCAAGCCCTTTACCCCCGAAATGGTCCTTCGTCGTATCGAGGGCCTGATGAATAAGGAGTCGATGAATGAAAAGATCCGGAATCAGAAAAATCAGACCTGTGCGGAAGTTCTGCTTCCAAACCATTCAGGCACCCGAGGAACTATAGGCTGCGCTTCACTTCTGATTGGCTCTTCCAAAGCCATGCAGCAGGTGCGGGCTCTTATACTCGGGTACGCCCGTTCCGATATGCCTGTCCTGATCCTGGGTGAGAGCGGTACGGGGAAGGATGTGGTAGCTCGGTGTCTTCACCTGTCATCAAAGCGAGCCCTTGGCCCCTACGAGGTCCGAAACGTGGCGGCCTTTCCCGAAACCTTGGTTGAGAGCGAGCTGTTCGGCAGTGAGGAAGGTGCCTATACGGGAGCGCGAAAGCGCGAGGGTTGCTTTGAGGCAGCCCACGGAGGAACCCTTTTCCTGGACGAGATAGGCGATGCCGGAGCCGCCTTGCAGGCTTCGTTGCTACGGGTAGTGGAGGATGGCGTAATACGACGCTTGGGTGGAAACAGGGGAAAAAGGGTCGATTGCAGGCTTGTTTTTGCCACAAACAGGAATCTGGAACTGAAACATCAAGAAAAGCCATTCCGTTCCGATCTTTTTTACCGGATCAGCACATTAAGTCTGGAACTCCCGGCCCTGCGGGACCGTCTTGAGGATATCCCCGAGTTGGCGACATTCTTTCTGCAAGCCCACACCGGTGCGGAATCGACCTTCTCTTCCACTGTTTTGGATCTCATGCTCGCCTACACGTGGCCTGGAAACGTCCGGCAATTGAAATCAAGCATAGATAGGGCGCTTGTCCTTTCAGCCGGCGCTCCACCGGGGCCGCAGCATTTCCACTTTTAACACGGTACCAAGTCCCCCAGGCTCAGTTGAGCCGCCGCAGGCCTATAGCTTCAAGGACAGCGATTGGCGAAGTCTCGTCGTAGTCCACCCCAATGCCCAGATAGCGGCACAGGATAAGGATCTTATCCCCCGGAAGAAGACGGGTAGCCGAACGCCGCGAAAAGGAATCCCTAAAGTCGGTGTTGTCGAATAGCGCGTACGCCCGGTACAGGAAAATTTCTTCTTCCCCGCTCCATGAGCCGCCCAATAGTTCAACTTCCGCGACGAAACGATCGTCCGTGTCGGTCCTGATCGTTATGGAGCCGATTTCCGCATCCACAACCAAAGCAAGATCACTCGGAATGGTACGGTCGTCACCGCTCTGCGCGGCTAGATGCACATCCTTTATGCTGATGTTGAACGCTATTTGGGCATCTTCGATACTTGGTTCCGAGACCGCAGGTGCTGCGGAGGCTACGGAAACGACTATGAGTGTGAACAGTACCGTGCTAATACGTTTCATGGTTCAAGTATGATCCCGTTTTTCTGTAATGGCAACTGTTCCGGAACTGGAAAGACGTGCGGCTTTTCTGAAGATCGACTCGAAATAGCGGGCTTCTTCCGTAGTAATTGTAGCCCTTGCAAGGATATCACGAAAAAATCGTTCTTGTTCGGGTCTTCCCGCCTGGGTGTAAAAACCGATGGATTGAAGCGAGTCCGTAACGGACTTGACCACAGAATCCAGGCGTTCGGCGGTTGCCGGTATCCAGTGGGCATCTGCTTTTGTGGAAAATGCGCGTGAAAGGGTATAGGTAAAGATCTGGACTGCGTGGGATAGGTTGAGGGAAGGGAACTCATCGTTGGCTGGAATATGGGCTACCAGGTTGCACAGGTTCAGTTCCTCCTCCGAAAGACCGGTCCTTTCATTGCCGAATACCAGCGCTACGGGTCCGGCAGGTCTGTCTTTCAGCAATGTGGCCAGATCTTCCGGTGAAAGTGAAAATTCCTTGCGTTTTTTTCCGCGTCTTCTGCTTGTCCCCACCACGAGTGCGCAATCGGCCAATGCTGCCGACAATGAATCGTAATGGCCAGCCGTATCGTATACATCGGCTGCGTGGATGGCCCTCGCACGGATAGTCGGCCCGTCCAAGGGTATTTCCGGGGCAACCAGGCGAAGCTTTGTGAATCCCATATTCTTCATCGCCCGACACGTTCCCCCGACGTTTCCGGATTCAGATGGACGGCATAATACAATAATCACATCCCCGCAGAGCATTCTTTTCTCCTTAAACGGATTTTTGACCAATCTTGTCCGAAAATGCAGTTTCGCGGCTGGCGAATATGGATTTATACGCTATAGTGTATTCACCGGTTCGACCGAAGGATTCATAATTAGCATTGTAATTGTCGATTTGTGAAAATACCATACATTCGCAGTTTGACAAAGCGGCAATAGACTTATAATATTCTTTGTGTTGAAATAGTGTTGGCCGATACTTATATCAATGATATTGAGTAATCCGGCAACACGCGGGACGGAAGGAGCGTCATGACTAATAACGACATCGTACCCGGTTTCGATGATGAAAAGGATGAAAGCCTTAAAATCAAACTCCAGAAAATGGGTGAGGTTGAAGGTTGCTTGGTCCTATATCTTACCGGTTATATAGATACCTATAACTCCAATTATTTCCAGAAGCGTGTCGCGAAGGCTATCGAGGCCGGTTTCGTACGCTTGATCTTCCAGTGTGGCGGTCTTAATTATGTTTCTTCCACGGGAATCGGTTCTTTTACCGCTTTCCTGAAGGCCGTAAAACCACGTGGTGGAGATTTGGTCTTGTTGGAAATCCAGCCAAAGGTCTATGAGGTGTTCCAGCTCCTCGGTTTTTCCCAATTTTTTAATATCAAGGATAATCTTGAAGAGTCGGTCGATTTCTTTAGGGCCGGCAATCCGGTAGAGAAGGCGAACGTTTTCCCCAAGATTTTTTCCTGTCCCATCTGCTCCAAAAAGCTTAAGGCGGTCAAGCCAGGACGTTTCCGTTGCTCCGAATGCAAGACCATACTTGCCATTGATAACGCAGGGCAGGTGTTTCTGGGTTAATACGATTTCCGGGTTGGGGAGTCATACATGTCCGAAGACAGTAAAATCGAACGTTATCTCATCGATCTTAAAATGAGCTACCGTGAAGTGGGCGACGGTATGTGGATGGTGGAGGATGCGGAACGCGGACTCGAAGGTGTCGTGGTCATGTATGCCGACCCTTTGGTCATCGTTCGGGCATCGGTGATGACTGCCCCTGTTGAAAATCGCCTTGAATTCTTCACGAAATTGCTCGAATTGAATGCAAGCGATATGCTCCATGGCGCTTATGCGCTGGAGGGCGATGAGATAGTCCTGGTGGATACACTCGAATACAAGACGATGGACTTTGAGGATTTCCAGGCCGCGCTGGATGCGGTAGGTTTGGCCCTTACCCAGCATTATCCGATACTCTCAGGATTCAGGAAATAAAAAGGTGTTGCCGCTTGAACGGCACGCCACGAACGAGCCGGATCAAGTGCTATAAAGCGGCTCAATAGCAGGAGGAATCGAGCGATGGGAATTTTCCAAAGGCTCAAGACGCTCGTGTCGTCGAACGTCAACGATATGATAAATAAGGCCGAGAACCCGGAAAAGATGCTCAACCAACTGGTCGTCGAGATGAATGAACAGTTGATCGAATCCAAAAAAGCCGTGGCCATGGCTATTGCAGACGAGAAAAAGCTGGAACGGGAAACAGCTTCCCAACAAACCCAAGCGCAGGAATGGGAACGGAAGGCCATGCTTGCGGTTCGGGCAGGCCAGGACGATTTGGCCAAGGAAGCCTTGGTGCGCAAGCAGGAATACGATACCGGCTACGCCCAGTTCAACCAGCAATGGATAGCACAAAAGCAGTCAGTCGAAAAGCTTAAGGAATCGCTCCGGGATTTGCAGACCAAAATCGAAGAAGCCCAGCGGAAAAAGAACCTTCTGGTTGCCCGTGCCAAACGAGCCGAGGCGCAGCAGAAAATTCAGCAAACCATTTCCAGCGTATCCGGCAACACCAGCGCTTTCGATGCCTTCGATAGGATGGCGCAGAAGGTAGATCAACTGGAAGCCCAGGCCGATGCGGCCAAAGAACTGGATGATTTCTCCAAGGGGACCAATCTCGAAAAACGCTTTGCCGAACTTGAAAAGTCCGGGGCTGGTTCCGATATCATGTTGCTTGAATTGAAGGAAAAAATGAAAGCCCTTCCAGAAAATTCTTCCGGGACCTGACACAGGCCGCTGGCGTGCCGATCCTGTACGCATTCGGTGCCGGACCTTCCGTGATGGAACGTCTAGGCGCCATTTCTTTGCCCTTCGAGCTCTTCCTGGAGGAGCCCGTCCCCTTCATTTTTCCACCCCATTCTGTCGTTCTTATCGCTTATCCCAGCCAGTACCGCTCGATGCCGCCATTGCCGGCCCATGTTCCCTTTGTCGCATACGGTGGATCGGACCATATTGGTGACGCATTCGGGGATGGAGCGTCCGATTATCTCAGGGAACCCTGGACCGCGTCAGAATGCGTGTTGCGCCTTGAGCGCGTGTTGGGCTTGTCCGAATTTAAGTTACCCGTACACGGACTTACCTTGCGGGGCGAGATTCTGAGCGGTCCCCGGGGGACCATTGAAGTGCCAAAAGAGGAGGCCGACCTCCTGCGAATCCTCTCCCGGGAGTATCCCCGCAGGGTGTCGCGGAATATATTGAACTACCTGATTTGGCCGGCCATGCATGAAAGAAGCCGCGTCGTGGATGTAACCGTCTCCCGACTAAGGAAGCATCTCGAGCTTGTTTCAGACCCCTTGCACTGTATGCAAATCCGTTCAATACGAGGATTTGGGTACGATTTACGCTAGCTTGCCACATGTGTATTGCTTGTGGATAAAGTGTGTATTTCCTGTTGTTCCTGCGTATAGGGTCTTCTTAATATAGACAAAATCCCAGGTGTGCCAACGGGCTTCGAATGTGTTGTATAACTCTTTGTTTTGCATATATTAAAGTATCATCTTTAAACTTGTTTTTGTTTAGCTCGATTAAAAAATCTCCATTGTTGCCAATTAAACGGTACAGGCCGTGTTCCATAGTTGTGGGCAAATTGTGCATAACTTTTCATGCAGGAAAACGGGTATCCCACGCTTGGTGGGATAAACCGGGCGGTGCAAAGCGCTATTCCTGACTTGCATTCAGGGGGTGGGCGTGTTAGGCTTGAATCCCGTGAAAGGAATTGCCCGCACCACCATAGTATATATAAGCTCCATAGTGATTTTTCTGATTATTGGCATAGGTTTCAGCACAATCCGTGCTTGGACCGGCAGCGTGATTGAAATGCCTCGCGGATCCTTCGATCTGGCCTCGGCATTCGTGTCGGCGATTGTATCCCAGATTTCGGCTCCAGTATATTTTTCTGCCCTGCTCGCACTGTCCTACTCGGCAAGAAAAAGGATGGGCTTGGCGGTATCTGCCCTGACGATCATGATCCTCGTGACGGGCTCCCTATTCATGCTCGGTTTTGGTGCAGAACGGCTTCAGACGGCAATGGGAATAGTGCGGTCCGAACCAAGGGCAAATCGCACCCTGGGAGAGGCAGGTCTCATACTTCGGTACAGGTTTTTTTCCCTAGCGTTCATAGACAGGGAGGGTGTAGTGGACAGTCCGGTTGTAGTAGCAACGCCGAACGAACCCTTGCGCATCATTTCCCGTTCCGATGCCCAAAGCCTTACCGCGCGTTCGGAAAGGCTCTCTCCTTTTGCACCTTCAAATAGGCTTAATCCCTTATTGGAAAACGTAGAACTGGAATTGGTCGCGAGTTCCGAACGTGTAAGGCACTCGTATGAGGCTGGTTGGTATGTCCTGCTCGCGCATGCAGCTGCTTTGGGGCTATTATTCGCTTCCTTGCGTCCCCTCGCGGGGTTGACACTCTGGCCTTTTGCTGACTTCGTATTCTGCGCCATTGCCTTCCGCATCATCCTTTTGCTGGAAGGGTTTCTGGCTTCCGGTGTTATCCTGCGCTTTGTCGCGGGTTTGGTTGAGTTGCTGGATGGGCCTCTCCTATTTCCTGCCGTCATGGGTGCCATGGGATTAATCATGACTTCCCTTATCGTTTTGATACGCCTTGCGGGAGATCAGGTATCGAAAAATGGGTGATAATCGCAGGCTTCCTTCGTATGTGCTAATTCTTATTTTTTCCATCCTGAGTTTTTTGGCCATTTTTGCCTATCGTTTCTTTTTTCCCGGAGCCGCCGAACCCTTGCCGGTTTTTGCCTTGCACTGGAGGCTTGGCAGGGCGCTGATTGATTTTATCGATGTTTTTCCAGCCATCGCCTTATCCGCGATCCTAAGCCATTTTGGTTTCGGATCCTGGGCTCCGGAGGGACCCGAGCGGTTCAGCGGAACCTTCTTCGATTCCATGAAGGAACCCCTCATGGCGACCTTGGTGGTAGCCCTGATCTACGCCGCTTTATTTTTGCTGGTATTACCCGTAATGCTCGATTTCAGGCAGGATTTATCCGTCAAAGGCATTCTGTTCCGTTCGTCCCTGGAGCGTGCTACAAGCGCGATCGAGCGCGAGGACTGGCTGGAAGCGGAACGCTATATGAATATGTGCCAGCGGGTTTGGCCGGAAAGCCCGGATACCCAGATAGACCGGGATCGCCTGCAGGTGGGTCTTTCCAATTTGAGGGCAACTGAAAGGAAACTTTCGGATGGGGACCGGCCGTCTGCAGTCGCAGATCATTTCATGGATGCATATCTGCCAGGGGTTCCTCGGGATGTCAATTCGAGCGATGCCCTGTTATTGGCCAAGGAAGCCCTGTCGGCGGGACGTTATTATGATGCCCATTGGCTGGCTGCCCTTGCCGAGAAAATTGCGGGACCCAACGCGAGCGAAGCCAACGAGGCTCCTCTGATAGCTTCCGAAGCATGGAATGCCATCGCGTTGATGGAACCGAGCAAGGATGACAAACAGGCTTTTTCCATCTTTCGCCGAAAGCGGGACGGTTACGCGGCGGTCAAGGCGGGGGATTGGATTCGTGGGTATTATATTTTTGATAAACTCGCCACCGATGTATCCGGCGATGCGGATGTGGACCGCTTTTTAACCATGAGCCGGAATGGCGCCCGAAAAACCGCTTTCTTTGTAGACGAGGTGGGCGAAATCCTTGGGCAGGTGGAATTGGACGCGTTCATGTCCTTTCCCAACCGGGATGGCGGGCGTGATGTCCTGGTATTGAAACACTTCCACGTGTCTGCAGATCTTGCCTATGCCGACGGATTTGAAATGCTCTCTTTTGGAGCCGATGGAAAGCAACGCTACGCCGTGCAGGCGCCTTATGCCAAATTCGGGCCATTACATATAGCTGAGGAACGGCCAAGCGTATCGATCCTGCTTCTGGGCTTGGACCGGACCGACGAAAGGATGCGCTGGGAACCAGTCTGGAGTTTTGGCAAGCCCTCCGATGCGATTCCTGGCCGCGTCTTGCTTGCGGTTTCCTGGGATGAGTTCATACTTGCAACGCAAGTCCGCCAGGGTATTGAAATGCTTTCTGTTCCTAAATTGAATGAAAGTGCGAAACTTTTGGGTCCCGATGGTTTTATTACCGAAGCTTTCCGTGCGGAAATCCTTCGACGTCTGGCCGAGCCTTTCGCGTTTCTTGCCTTGGCGGTACTGTTCCTTACTATTGGTTGGCGCATGCGTTCTCCCCGCGGTGCCGGTTGGCTGGGTTATGTGATGCTCGCCCTTTTACCTTTCGCGGTGAACTTGGTCGTTCAAGCCTATCGGTTTCTTACTTCAACTACTGCCTTGGCTTTTACCCTGTTGCTGCCTTTCGGCTGGGCCGTAGCGGCCATTCTGGGATTTCATATCTTGGTGCTGTTCATCGCCCTCGTTTTCCTCGCCGGACAAAGAGGTTGAGTGGGGACTGGATGAGCTCACGTCTGGGTGGTTTTCTGAACGTCGTGCGATCGGTCTGGTCCGGCAGGAGGGAATGGCAATGGAAGGTCGTCGGGTTTTGTCTGGGTATGACGGGGGGCTGGTTTGGCGTCCTGCTTGGGGTGATCGTCGGCTACATGTTGGATGAATTGTTCAAGCAGAGCCGCAGGGATCGATCCGTAGCCGCCTATCTGATGAACCCCGGACCGGCGGAATTTATCGAACCCGTGCCGGGTTTGGCTGCGTACTGCGCCCTTGCGGTACTCGTACGCTGTGATAACAGCCAGAATCGGGAAGCCGCTTCCTCAGTTATCGTTACAGAGGCTGTCCGTGCGGCTGAATCTGTATTATCAGTACCAACCGAATCCCGCCCTGAAACGGAAGCCATTGTAAGGGAAGCGTTCATCCACCGGGATGGTTTGAATCCTGATCTGCTTGCCGAAAGTCTCATGGCGCGCAGGACCCGGTTTCACGATTTTTCCGCCATGGCCCTTTCCTTGCTGACCTTGGCCGAGGGTCCCCAAGCCTGCGTTTTGGCCGAACGCGTGGCTTCCATTCTCGCCCCGGAGCTGGTAAGGGGAAGGGAATCCGGTACCCGCAGGGAAAAAGGACAGCCCAGGCGTGACACGACCTTGGGCGATACATGGAATGGCGAGGACATCGAGGCCTTCACTGTCTTGGGCATCGTTCCCGGAGCCTCCCCGGAGGACGCCAAGGCGGCTTTTAGAAAATTGGCCGTGCTTTTCCACCCTGACGCCCTATCGGGGCTCGACGAAGCCAAAAAACAGGAAGCCGGAGAAGCGTTTATCCGGATAGAACGCGCGTACCGACGGGTGCTTCACCTCACTTCAACACAAAAAGTACAAAACCGGGCAAATTTAAAAAATCCTGATTTTTAAAATTTGCCCGGCTAACAGTCGGCAGGTCTTTCTATGCGGGCACCCAGGCCGGACAGGCGTTCCACCAAGCGCTCATATCCCCGTTCAATCTGGTAGACATTTTTAATGACGCTGGGTCCTTGGGCGCACAAGGCCGCAATGACCATGGCCATGCCTGCGCGGACATCCGGAGAGACTAGTTCCGAACCCGAAAGTCGCGAAGGTCCTGAAACCACGGCGCGGTGGGGGTCACAAAGGACGATTCGGGCACCCATGGTAATCAATTTATCCACGAAGAACATGCGGGATTCAAACATTTTTTCGTAGATGAGCACCGTGCCCTCCACCTGTGTGGCTACCACGGTGATGATGCTCGTCAGGTCCGGCGGAAAGCCCGGCCAAGGGGCATCGTCGATTTTGGGGATCATTCCGCCCAGGTCGCAGTCGACTTTCATGGCCTGATCGGCGGAAACACGGATGGAATCTCCTTCCACTTCCCAGCTTATACCGAGCTTGCCAAAGGCTATACGGGCGGGGCGCAGGTCGCGGGGACGCGTCCGTTCTATGATAATCTCTCCCCTGGTGGCGGCGGCGAGCCCGATGAAGGAGCCTACCTCCATGAAGTCCGCGCCCAACTCGAACTCGCAGCCACCGAGTTTGCGGACCCCCTCGATCCGAAGAATATTGGACCCGATGCCCTCGATGCGGGCGCCCATGGAAACCAGCATGTGGCACAGATCCTGCACATGGGGTTCGCTGGCGGCGTTGGTGAGCACCGTATTTCCATTGGCCAGGACCGCAGCCATGATGGCATTTTCGGTGGCGGTAACCGAGGCCTCGTCCAGAAAGATATCCGCGCCGCTCAGGGTGCTGGCGGTAAAGACAAAGACGCCGTCAATTTCCACCCGGGCACCCAGCTCCGTAAGTGCCAGGAAGTGGGTATCCAGCCTGCGCCTACCTATGACGTCCCCACCGGGAGGGGGCAGGATGGCCTTTCCTGTGCGAGCCAGCAGTGGCCCCGCAAAAAGGATGGACGCGCGGATTTTTTTTGCCAGCTCGACAGGAACGTCGGAACGAATCACATTGACGGTCTGCAGGGTGTACTCGTTGGGAGCGATCATGTTGACCTCGCCGCCCAGGGCACAGAAAACCGATAACATGACCTGTACGTCTTCTATATCCGGTACGTTGCGCAGAATGACCGTGTCGTCTGTCAGGAGGGCGGCGGCGATGCAGGGCAGGGCCGCGTTCTTGTTGCCGCTGGCGCGAACAGTTCCCCGTATGGGAGCACCGCCTTCAATCCGGTATTGATCCATGCCCAGACTCTACCCTCGTCGGGCCGAACCGTCAACGCCCCGACTCCTGCTCTCAATCCGGGTTGATGCTGAAAGACCCAAGCCGGATTCGCGCTCCTCGGCGCTTTCCAGGGTTATAAGTTCCGATCTGCGGAGGGAGAAAAAAATCTTCTCCGCAGGAAAGTCCATTCCCCGCTTGGCGGAGAATGGCAGACGCCCGCTCTCGCCACAGATCAGGTAGCGGATCCTACCGGCCTTGTTTAGCATGCGGTCCGATACGACACGCCAAGTGCTTTTCGTCCTGTCCTTGGAATGCTGCGTACCAGGGTCTTGGTCAGGCCTTGGGTCGTGGCCGGGGCTGAGGGGCTCGTCCTTGAAGGACTGGCCGTTTTCGGAAACCACCACAAAAGCGGTTGTCTTTACCAGTTCCTTGTCCAGCCCGGTCCGCAGGCCGAGTTCGCGTACCATGGCCGGAGGGCTCCAAGCAAAGTCGCTGTGGCAGGTTTGTCCGGGAGCCATCAAGGCCGGACAGGGACCGCTCCGGACGCAGGGCGCCAGAATGTGTTTGCCCGAGGCAGCAAGCCGGTCCCGCAGCTCGAGCAGTTCCCGTCCGGTGCCCATCAATGCCGGTTCCAACACCAACAAGGCACCCTCTGGTCCAAGCCGTGAAAACGCGCTCTCCAGAAAAGCGAAGCGCCGATCCAGCCGGTCTTGCCGGCCCTGCCAGAGTTCGTTGACAAGGTGGCCCATGACTACGAGGTCAAAACTGCCTTCCGGTATTTTCGTTGTAGAGGCATCCCAATGCGGTATGGTTATCATTTCATAACCCGAGGCTTCCGCAAGGTGCTTGGCGCTTTCGAGGGCGGGTTCGCTACGGTCGCAGGCCGTAATTTCCACATGAGCAGCGCTCTGCGACGCTCGCAGGAAATCCGCCGCAGCCAGGGAACAGGGTGCCGGCCCGGAGCCAAGGTCGAGGATACGGATTTTTCGGGCCCCCAGCGAAAACCCTGCCATGGCGAGCATGGCCTGGGTCTGGGCGTAGGAAACGGGCCAATAAAACAGCAGGTACGAGGAAAGCCGTCGTTTCTCGTCCATGTAGGAAGAGCCGATCAAGGCCCGTTCGCCCGTCAGGCCGCGTTGCAGATCCAGCAGATCCCTGGCGGTCGCATCCAGCTCTGTCGCGGAGGGTAGGGAAAATGAAGTTGGGGCAGAGGAATGCAATCCTAGAAGACGGTGAGATTCTGCGAGAAGCAGGCCTTCGTACGAAGGGGTGACGCGTTCGACGGGGCTGGGGCCCGTACTAGGCGAGTTTTGGCGTATAGCCGACATCCGTGATTATACGGGAAACCGCTTCGGCCCGTTCGTCGCTTTCTACGGTAACCTTTTTGGAAGCCAGGTCCACCGACCATTTGACGGCTTTGCCCCAATCCTTGATCGCGTTCTCGATATGCATCTTGCAGTGTCCGCAACTCATGTCCGGAACATCGAAGGTGTAGGTCATGTATTTCTCCCTGGCGTCATTTCGCCGTTTCGTCGGCCCAT
>Ga0172379_10008533_pt1 | contig 12874 bp, 10 predicted proteins | sample GrowelOW334metaG_FD_119756 | JGI IMG/M metagenome (GOLD analysis project Ga0172379, IMG submission 119756) | Groundwater microbial communities from an aquifer near a municipal landfill in Southern Ontario, Canada - Groundwater well OW334 metaG | ecosystem: Environmental > Aquatic > Deep... | reverse complement strand
GGAAAAATTTTGAGAGTAGTTTCTTCGAGTGCTCGCATCTCATTGGATTTCCCTTGATTGTAGATGACGCGAAGTTTGTCAACGCTTATGACGGGTTCAATCATAGTGGGGGATTTTTTGGCTTTGTTTTTATATCGATGTGATAGTTTCAGTATATCACAAAAACTTCTGGAATAGATATGTTTTGCAGGTAACTGACAGGTCTATAATTATTGCGAATTCATAACTAGAGTGGTATACTATAATAAACTATTAATCTCTAAAATAAAAAAACTATGCAGAGCTACGCTTCGCGATTATCACAGTGGTTTTTGATACTTGTTTTGTGTGTCGGTTCGTTTGCGGCCGTATCTGCCGTACAGGCAAAAACCGCTCCCGCTTCGACCGATGCTCCCAAGTCTTCACCCAGTATGTATCCGCCCTCAGAAGAAGTCGCCGGTGCCGCTAACTGTTTTGACTACTATCAGTTCGGATCGGTGCAAGCGGATATCGAGGGAACGGTCAATAGCACTGTCTCGGGTGTTCCGATTCACTTCCAAGGAAACATCAAAAACAACAATGATTATCCGGTAGTCGGAGGCGCTTTGTACGCCAAAGTATTCAGAAAACAAACCGACACCTCTTTGATTTCGCAAAACGGACACAACCTTGTCGATCAATTCTTTGTCAAAGACAACCTCTCGATTTCCGCCAAAGGACAGACCCCTGTTGAATTCGATTGGCAAGTACCCGCCTATGCCGCCTCCGGTGAGTATCAGATAGCTTTTTTCTTTACTTCGGATAAGAAGTTCAATCTCTTGGGACTTTCCTTTACGGATGATGTCGTAGGCAACGTTTTTAACTTTACGGTGGCAGGAGATCAAAAATCCGTTGTCGCTTTCAACAAAAATACGGTCAAGATAGGGGATGGCGTCAACAATTCTTATCGTTTTGCCGCTTTTCCTCCAAAGCAAGCCAATGACAAAGATATCCCGGTGACGATGCAACTCACCAATCCGACCAATGCAACGCAAACCGTCACTATCGCGTGGAAACTCTACGGTTGGGATGCTCAGAGCGAAGACAATCTTTTGAATAACACGGAAGCCAATCTTACCCTTAAACCAAAAGAAACCAAGACCCTTCAGTATCTCGATACCAACAGGACAAATACTGTACACCTTCTTGTAGCACAAGCTTCTTACAAAGATACCACCTCCATTCTCGATATCCGCTATGTCAGAGACGGTGTGGATACGATTCGTCTCAATTTCCCGGCCGTAATGCAGTATCCGCTCGAGCAAAACAAGGAAGCCGCGGTATTCTCGTGTGTTCACAATGCCGGTCTAAACACAGTGCAAAACAACAAACTGACCCTGACCCTCAAAGATCAAGACGGCAAAGAAATCCATACCTATACGTATGACGGAGCGGTATCGAGCGCGATGATGGCAGTCAAGGATACCTTTACCCCGACACAAACCTATCAGGACTTCTCGCTTGAAGCCAAACTCTATCATGATGGAACACTGGTTGATGAAGCGACGATGCAGTATGATTGCAAGAGTCTCAATCAGGATGCTTGTCCCAACAAAACAACAAACACAGGAGGATTGCCTTTGAGTCTCGGAAGTTTGGGAGGTGGAACACTGCTCAAAGTTATCATTGCCATCGGAGTCGCTCTGCTACTCTTGCTCATAATGCACGGTCTGCGTCCAAAGAAAGCAACCAAACGCAATCGTATGAAAGTCATTGTCTTCGCTTTGATGTTTGTCTCCGGATTAGGTTTGGGGAATGTCAAAGGAGTCGAGGCTAAGAGTCTGGTGTGGAATACGGGGTCTATTCCCAATCTGTGTAGTGTGGATATGATGTTTCTCACGACACCCGTATTGAACTCCGCAACCGGCAATATCACCTACAACGCCCAAATCACCAATGTCGATACCGGAGCGATTATCCCGGATGCCTCCACGGTTCCCGTAGGTACCAAACTCAAATTTGCCTCACTCCCGCATCTGGACACGGATATTTCGTGGGTGGGTACCGGTGTGGCGTATGATACTCCGTACGGTACTTGGCGTAGCGGAGCGTCCAGACCACCCTCTGCTCTTCCATATTATCTTGGAATGTCGTGGCGGCCATTTATTCTTTATGATTTGTTCCCACCATATTCTATATTTATACCATTGTCTGTGAATCCGCCGACCGATGCTATGACGCCGGGTTCTAATTTGTCTTGTGATGCAGCGGGTGTGTGCACGGTGACCGCGGCGGGATCTGTGAGCGCTTCGGTGGCATTCGCGCCGACGTATGGAAAGTTTTATTACGCGTGGGGTTATTCGCCGAATTCAGTTAAATTGTATAAACCTGATGCTTTGCAAAAGTGTACACTTGGAGATTTTGAAGTCGTTGACCGAACCCTAAATGTCGTTGGAAAGTATCAACTCACCGTCCCCACCCAATCCATAAATTTCACACTGACGGCCGTTCAGAGCAACAACCCTCCTACCGATCCCATCATCACTCCGAGTCCTGCCTCGGGAACGACCGGTATCTCACTTCCGTTTACCGTTGTCTCCACTGATCCTGAGAATGACCAGTTGAAATATGAAATAGACTGGGATAACAATGGAACAACCGACGCCTTTACTCCGACAAGCGGCTATGTCGCTTCAGGTGCTCCTCAAACTACTGCAAAAATATGGACGGTACCGGGTGTCTATACCTTCAAGGTTCGTGCAACCGATAACAGAGGAGCTTCATCGGGTTGGACAGCCGACAGGGTTACTATAATCAATCCTATAAATCCTTGCACGGAAACAACCTGGACACCCGATCCTTCAGGAGTCTGTACGGGACTGATTGTATCCCAAACAAGTAACTGCAGTACACTAAGAAACGTTCCGGGTACTAAAATTTGCAACAACCCGCCGACGTGTAAGAATGAAACCTGGTCACCCGATCCTTCAGGCGTGTGTGCCAACTCAGCCGTTTCGCAAACCAGTTCTTGCGGAAACGCCAGAATCGTCAGTGGTAAGAAAGCTTGTCCTTCAAACTGGAAAGAAATCGCACCGATACCGTAGACAAATACAAAGACACTGTGCACAAAACGAGAGCTTCGCTCTCGTTTTTGCTTGCGCACCTTTGTTTCTTTGGAGCCCATTTTAATCGCGTATTAAATCTCCGAGCGTAAGCTCGTGGGATGGAGGCGTTCCAAGCGTGAGCTTGGCGAGCAAAGCTCGTTTGGGATGAAACCCCGAGCGTAAGCTCGTGGGAGATTCATCGCGCCAAAAGATATCCCGTGTGCTATACTTGAGTGAGTATTTTGATTTGCGATTAATAGAATGGTTATGTTTTTTTCTGAAAATTTTTTGCAACAATGGAATCCAATTATCAAGGCGGGGTGTGTGATACATGATGTACTGAGTGATTTTTTGGTGCGATACTTGAAGCAGGTGAAGATAATATTGCTTATGTTGGCGCACTTGAGTTTGATCGGGTTTCTGTTTCCGCAATTCGGGAGGAGTTTCGGGAATTTTGCACAAAATCTCTTATTGGTTATTTTGTTGGTGAGTCCTTTGTCCAAATTGTTTCGTATGAAGCTTTTGTATCAGTTGATGAGTTTGCGTCGTGAATTGGGCATCTGGTTTGCTTATATGGCTATTGTGCACAGCTTGAGCTATATCCTCAATCCGGAGTGGTTTGGCACCTTTATCGCACTGTTCCTCTCACAACCACTCTCTATGATGCCCCGGTATTTGTTTGGCGTACTGGCTTTGATTTTAACTTTACCTCTCCTTATCACTTCTAACACTCTGTCATTGACGATCTTGAAAGGTAATTGGAAAAAGCTGCATTGGCTGGTCTATCCGTTGTTTGCTTTTATGCTCTTGCATATCTTTCTTCCGCGTCGCCTGGGTATCGGGAATGATATCTTTGGTTTTCTTCAAGCAAGTCTTGCTTTTGGCGCGTATGTCTTACTTAAGATGCTGGCAAAGAATAATTTTTTGACACCATTGCGAGAGGTCAATGAATATGTCGCACAAAGGTATGTAGAATACCGCAGCAGTAGTGTATAATAGTAGAATCAATATATAATAAAACTATATGGATCAAGAAAACACCAAAGTCGCACCAAAAAAATATGAAGATTACGCACTGCAACGGCCGCTGATGTTGATAGCGATCTCCATTATGTTTTCGGGTATTCTTATCGCGGGAACCATCGTCGCTACGCGAACATTCCCGACGCCATCGACACAAAATACTTCCGGCACGGCACAAAAAGATGATACGCAAGGTACTGTCCCCGCAGCAGTAAAGGATGATGTCAGTACCGTATCTTTGGGCGATGACCCCGTGCTTGGTGATAAAGCAAAAGCCAAGGTAGCTATCGTTGAGTTTAGCGATTACGAGTGTCCTTTTTGTCAGAAATTTCACGCAGAGACATCCGATGCTCTGGTAAAAGAATATGTTGATACGGGGAAGGCCATAGTTTCTTTTAAGGATTTTCCTTTGAGTTTCCATGAGCCTATGGCAAGCAAGGAAGCGGCAGCGGCCAACTGTGTCCAGAAGCTTTCCGGTGATAAAGCATATTTCACCTATAATTCATTACTCTACAAAAACACAGCCGCCAATGGTAAGGGTATGCCGGATGCCAAGATGGCAGATCTTGCTGTTACTGCCGGAGTAGCTCGCGATGCCTTTGCGGAGTGCGTGGCAAAAAATGATTTCAAGGATGAAATTGCCAATGATCAAGCGGACGGTGATAAAGCCGGAGTAACCGGTACGCCCGCTTTTATCATCGGTACGTTCAATACCGATGGGACACTTACGAATACTCAAAAACTCGTGGGTGCTCAGCCTCTTTCCGCTTTTGAAAAGGTTATTGACGCGCAGTTGAAGAAGTAGGCAGCAGCATCCTTTTTTTGACAGAAAAGAGATTTCGTTCTATCATAGAGAGTACTAAGTTTAAACGCTTGCCCATTTGCGGTGAGTAGATTTTTTATTATTTGTAAGGGTTATTCGTATGGAAATTAGAAATATCGCAATCATCGCGCACGTGGACCACGGCAAGACAACCTTGACTGATGCGATTATGCGCCAAACAGGTATGGTAACTGATGAAGCAGTAACTATGGATAGTAACTCTCTTGAAAAAGAGCGTGGTATCACTATCTACGCCAAAAACACCTCCATTTTTTACAAGGATACGAAAATCAATATCGTAGACACTCCCGGTCACGCCGATTTTGGTTCCGAAGTGGAGCGAGTGCTTCGTTCGATTGACTGTGTCTTGCTTATCGTGGACGCTCAGGAAGGACCGATGCCGCAGACGCGTTTTGTGTTGAAGAAATCTTTGGAACTCGGACTCAAGCCGATTGTCGTGCTTAATAAAATCGACAAGCCGGCCGCACAGCCGGATGTAGCACACGAGCAGGTATTCGAACTTTTCTTGGATTTGGGCGCCAATGATGAGCAGCTTGATTTTACGACGGTCTATGCTATCGGTCGCGAAGGTATCGCCAAGATGAGTCTTGATGAGGAATCCAAAGATCTTACTCCGCTTTTGGACACTATCCTGAAGTTGGTTCCCGCTGCCAAGGCGGATGTCTCTGCGCCGCTTCGTATGCAGCCTTTCAATCTCGGATATGATAACTTTTTGGGACGTTTGGCTATCGGACGCATCTATGAAGGAACGGTCAAAATGGGACAGACTTTGACAGTCAAAAAACTCTCGGGCGAAGTTTATACGAGCCGAGTTTCCAAGCTCTTTACCTTTCACGGAGTGGAACGCAAAGAAGCGGAAGAGGCTTTTGCCGGAGATATTGTGATGGTTGCCGGATTTCCGGATATCTATATAGGTGAGACGATGTGTGAAACTGCCGATCAAGAATCACTTCCGGCTATCAGTATTGATGAGCCGACAATTTCTTTGAATTTCTTGGTCAATGATTCACCTTTTGCCGGTCGTGAAGGAAAGTTTGTGACCAATCAGCAAATTCGCGAGCGATTACAGAAAGAATTGGAAATCAATGTTGGTTTGAAAATTGATTTTTCAGATGCTTCATATAAAGTGTACGGTCGCGGTGAAATGCATGTGGCTATCTTGCTTGAAAATATGCGGCGCGAAGGGTATGAAGTCCAAGTCTCGCAGCCACAGGTTATTATCAAGGATGTTGACGGCGTGAAGTCCGAGCCTTTTGAAGAGGCGATTGTGGATGTGCCGACAGAAATGACCGGTGTCGTGATTGAGCGTATGGGAAAGCGCAAGGGTATTATGACGGAGATGAAACAAGGACACGGGTCACTTACTCGTTTGGTGTTTGAAATTCCGACGCGAGGACTCTTAGGTTATCGCGGTCAATTTACCGTCGATACCAAGGGCGAGGGAATTCTTACAAGTCGTATGATCGGATTTCGTCCGTATGCCGGGGAAATCAAAAAGACCGAGTCTGGATCAATGACGTCTATGGTTAGTGGAAAGGTATTGGCCTTTGCTCTCAATAACCTTCAGGATCGCGGAGTATTGTATGTTGAACCTGCTACGGAGGTGTATGAGGGTATGGTTGTGGGCAATGTTTCCAAGGGGAATGATATGGCTGTCAACCCGATCAAGGGAAAAAACCTGACCAATATGCGCTCAAGCGGTGCGGACGAAGCTTTGAAACTTGTTCCGGCTTGGAAGATTTCTATTGAGCGCGGTTTGGAAATTATGGCTGAGGATGAATACCTTGAAGTCACTCCGGCAAGCGTCCGCCTCCGCAAGCAATTCCTGACTGAAGGTGATCGCGTCAAAGCAAGTCGAAAAAAGTAGTATAAAAGTTTGCTATGGCGAGCAATACCTTTCAAAGAAAAAAAGAAGATTTTACGTGTGAACACTGCGGGTTTTTTGTAGTGGGGAATGGTTATACCAATCATTGTTCGAAATGTTTGTGGGGCAAGCACGTTGATGTGCATCCCGGGGATCGCGCATCCGAGTGCGGCGGAATGATGAGTCCCGATAGCTTTACGATGAAGAAACAAGAGTTTATCGTTATACACAAATGCGTGAAATGCGGATTCGTACGAAAGAATAAGCTTTCGGAAGAGGACAATATGGATGCATTGATCTCATTGCGACAAAAACCCGTTTGAAATATGGTATACTGTTATTGTGAGAAATGAAACAACCTTTCTGGATGTCATTCCCGCGAAGGCGGGAATCCAGGTTCCATAGAACTTAGATAACAGGAAAATGAATGGTTGTGACCCCTAGATCCCCGCCTTCGCGGGGATGACAATCGTGAGTTTTATTTTTAAAATAATTTGAGTTCAATCTTTGCAAGAGTAAATTATGAGCATATATATTATGAATAAAGCGTCATTTTCTATCAAGGATGCCTTTGGTTTCGGTTGGGCTATGTTCAAGGAAAAATTGTGGTTTTTGTTGGGACTGGTTGCTATTTCGGGTTTGTTTGCGGCATTACCGGATGTTGTTGCGAAGTTGACGGATGACAAAATAGTGTTTTTTTTGGCGCAGGTTATCTCGGTCGTGATAGGTTTTGTTGTTGATGCCGGATTGATATATGTGATGCTTCGCCTGCGCGATGGCAAAGAGACAAAAATCTCGGATGTTTTTTCCCAATATCCGATCGTGTTCCAGTACTTTGTGGCAGGCGTCTTGTATGGTGTGATGGTAGTGGGGTTGCCGGTGCTCTTTGTTGTGTATCGACTCAATGATTCAGTAGTCAATCATACGAGCTCTCTTTTTTATGCGCGTGATCTTTTTATTTTGATACCGCTGTGCATTCTCAGTATGTATCTTGTGCTGCGCTATCAATTTTATAAGTATTCCTTAGTGGATAACTATGTGGATATTGTGGATAGTTTCAAACAGAGTGCCAAGATTACCGATGGACAGAAATGGCAGTTGCTGCGTTTTTCTTTGGCGATAATCGGGATCAATCTTCTTGGATTGCTTGTGTTTGGCGTCGGGTTATTCGTGACCGTGCCTGTTACAATGCTTGCCACTGTCTATGTGTACCGGAAACTTTCTGCACCCGTCGAGGAACCGGAGCCTCTCGAAGAGTCCAAAATCGTCTTGGAGCCGCTCGATCAAAGTATCTCCATAGATGAGAAGGTTTCCAAATCGATTGAAACCCTTGCGCCTCTCGAATAAGACGCTTCTTTGAGGGATTATTCTAAAATTCTTTGAGAAAAGAATGAATGGTTTGGTTGAGATAGCGGAGCAGATTGGTTTTGGAGTTTATTGCTGTCTGAATTACCAAAGGATCTTTGGCGAGAAGGGATGTATTTTCTACGGCATATACGGGTACTTTTTGAGAATTGATACCTTGGTTGAGTTGTGCGATAATGTGCTCTTGGGGATTATTCTGGAGAGATTGTTTGTGATAAAGTGTGGCATCTTCCAATGTGGTATCTTCCTGAACAATTGTGGGTGCATCCACCGCCGGCGTTGCGATTTCCGTATCTTTGATGGGCAGCGCAGTTGTTTCGAGAGCTGCGAGTTGCAGTTTATTTTCAATTTGTATTTTGAGAAGTGAAAGCTCGTCGGTTGAGAGTGTATCAATCATATTGATGAGGTCATTGGTGTTTGTAATGTCTTGGACGGACGGAGCGGTTGTTTGTGTCTGAGCGTTGTCAGTGAGAGTCGAATCAGTGTTTGTCCATTCCCAAATGTTGTCGGCAGATTTTTTGTATTGATCGCCCTCTTCGATACCCTCGGTTTTGGTATAGTGAAGAGTATCCACTGTTTTCTTATTGGGTTGGCGAAGTTCGATATAGCCATCCTTATTAGGCAGTGAAAATGCGGATATGTCGTTTTGGAGAGTGACCTCCTTTCCCGGTTTGAGAATAAGGGATTCTTTGATAGGGTGGTTGGCAAGTGTCTTTTTGGTGGTGCCGGTGGCTATGCTCCAGTTGAGGAGATCTACCTTTTTCTTGCTGAGATTTTTGAGCGTAATCCACTCATTGCCTGTGTCGATGCCTGTCGGATTGGGATTGATTCCCGTAATAGCGATGTTTATTTTGGGGAGTTTTGTAACTTTTACCGTAAATGTTTCCACGATATCTTCGATAGTAGTGGATGTGGTGAGAGTGACGGTATAGGAGCCCGTTTTGTCATAGGTGTGAGTGGCGCTTGCCAATCGGCTCTTGTGTCCGTCCCCGAAATTCCACGTGTATTTGATCTCCGCATTTGCATCGTCGTCTTTTGCTTCAAAGAGAGCGGGAGTATCAATATATATTTTTTTCGGAAGAATGGTTTTTGAGGAGGGAGGGACATTGAATTGATTGGGCGCATTGGGTGTGATGATATCGCTCCAGCGCCATCCTGATGGGGAAAAGTTATACGAAACGTCCTTGTTGCTTTTGGCATAGCCTATGGTGTGGATAGATTGACCTTGCGGATCAAAGAGTGTCACGGTCTCGCTTCCGTCATTGAGCGCAAAGGAGAAAGTAGGGCGAAACAGCGTGAGATAGGATTGCGCCTTGATGATCGTAGTGTCTTTGAAAACATAGCTACCTGTTTTTGAAGCATCGCGTAGCGACCAACCTTTGAGATCGATATCGGTTTCGCCAAAGTTGAAGAGCTCTATAAATTCGTCTGTGTCTGACGGATGAGGAAGGATTTCATTGATACGGAGAGCGGCTACATTTGTCGAAAGAGATGTTGGTATCGATTGATTTGAATGTGCAGATGTGTTTGCTGGTGGCAGTGTCGGCTTCTCTATAATCAAAGCGGTGTTTTGAGGCGTCGGGTGGGATTGTAGTATGAATGTATTCGTCGCGAGGTCTCTTTCGAGGCTGGTATTTTTTGCAGGATTGGTCGGATAGGGGATGCTTGGTACAAATGGACTGGCGTGTCCGATTCCCCATGTAACGGCATCGATGAGAATAGTAGCGCTATCAAAAAGTGCGATACTGTACGGATCAAACGTGTCATTGGTAAAGGAATTGCCGTTGCTCAATTGATCAAGCGTGAGTGATTTGAATATTCCCTTTGAGTTTGCCCAGAGTAGATACCCCTTGGCGGGTAGAGTAAGCGAAAGAGTGTTTGCCATCGAGAGATCTATAACCGAAGATCCGGTTGCAGAGGTGTCACCTTTGGTTTTTTTGCGTAATTTCCATCCATTGAGATCGATGGGCTGATCGGTGGTATTGTAGAGTTCTATAAATTCGTCATCCGCTTTGTCTCCGGCAATTTGGACTTCATTGATGACAATAGAGGGTGTAGTCTGCGCTTGTGTTTGTAAAGTCCCGAAGGAAAAGATCACGCAGCACAGAAAGAAAAACGACAGAAACCGGAGAGTGTGTTTCATAAGGCAATACTATATGATTTAGCGTATACCAGCAGTATAAGTTATTGAATGTGAAGGAAATTCTAAAAAAAGATAAAATTTTTCTAAAAATACCTCTATAGTAGGGTAAAAGTGAGTATATGAATATTTCTATAAGAGTACGGATATTTTTCTGCTGAAAAATTCCTCGTACTCACCTCGGCAGTCTCGCAAGCCTCTTATAGAAATATTCATATACTCACTTTTAGGTGAAGAACAACGGTTATGTGATATACTAATGGTATGAATAAGGCTTATATCTTCAGTGTCGGAATAGTCATACTGCTTTTCGGTGGAGGCATAGCTTTTGTGATGCGATCTCATACGACCAAAGATTTTTCTGTTTCAAATGCATTGAGTCCGGCCAATACCTCTCTGGCGACAGAACCCGTTTCTTTTACTGATGCAACAGAAAAGAGCACGATTTCAGAACAAGCACAGGAAGTCGTTCCCGAGAAGACGCAACCGGAAACCAACACACCTTCTGAAAGCGCATACACAAACACGGGCACTGACAAGGGAGTTGATCCCAAAAGTAATACCAAAGATATACCCGTGAAAGGGGCGCCAAAAGAAATTGTCACAAAAACTTCTTCAGTACCTTCAGCATTAAATATCCATTCAAAGTTGGTCAGTTTCGGATTTACCGTACCAAGCAAACCTCGTACCATCGATACGATTATCGTACACTCTTCGTATGATGCCGTGGGGAGTGACCCGTATTCTGTGGCGGGTATAATGGCTGAATGGAAGGACGCCGGTGTCGCGCCGCACTATATGATTGCTCGCGATGGTCAAGTATACCAATTGGTCAAGGATGAAAATATAGCCTATCACGCCGGTGTGAGCAAAGTGTCGGATGGGCGCACCGACGTCAATAGTTTTTCTCTTGGTATCGAAATATTCAATACGAAAACAGATAGTTATACTGATGCCCAGTATACATCCGTGAAGCAACTCATTGCTTTTTTGAAGGGAAAATATACTATCAAATATGTGCTTGGCCATAATGATATCGCACCCGGGCGCAAGAGTGATCCCTGGAATTTTGATTGGAAGAAGTTGTAGTTTATTTTTCTTGACAGTGAAGAGTGTTCATTGTATACTCAAGGCGTTTCTTAACAATGTTTTTTGAGGGTATTGAAATGGGTGCTGTAGTGGGTATAGGTGACAATGTCACAAAAGAGGTAGATGCGGTGTGTGTTCGTGAGGATGGGAGGTTGTTGCTCGTTCTTTTGTGCGATGCTGTTTCCGGGTTGTGTCGATGGATTCTTCCGGGGTGTAAAGTAAAACCTGAAGAATCGGCGGAGTCTTCGCTTGAAAAGGAGATTGAAAAAGAGCTGGAAGAGAGTAGTTTTCAGATAGAAAGTACATTTTATCCAGATGTTTTTTTAGGAAAGAACCCTTTTTCAGGTGAAGAAATTGAGGTGCAGTTTTGCGAAGTTTCTTTTTTGAATTATTCAAATATGAGACCTTCTCACGAAATAGCTGCTTTTGACTGGATATCTCCGGAGCAAGCACTCGATGTTGCATTGTATGGTTTCGAATATGAGGGTTATCCAGTATCAGAAGTGACTGTTGATATAATAGAGCACCTCCTAATTAATGGGAATATGAATGTATTTATGGTGTAGTAAATCAGGAGGGTGGCTAAAAATAGTCCACCCTCTTATAATAATCTGAAAACTTTGTATGAACGAAGAACAATCATCATTGTTGCTCGAGGTAGGGAAGACGGAGGTATTTTTGAATCTGAAAAAAGGTGACGTTGTGGTGGCGCGGGTTTTGGTATGCGACGGGTACAGTTTACTCGAAAAGATGCTCCCTGCCATCGATGCAATGCTTCGGAAGCACCATCTTGAAACGGGTGATATCAAGAAATTTGAAGTAGTCTCAGATTTGCCGGAAGGGTATTCGGCGCGACGAATTACTGAAACGATCGCTTCTGTTTATGGTTTTGCCAGTGTTTCATTTTAAATGAAGGTAGAGAGTTTTTTACAAAAAAGACGCTCGTGGTGTAAGAGTGTCTTTTTCTAAAAGATGTGTGATCCCACGGGGAGTCGAACCCCGGTTTACAGGATGAAAACCTGCTGTCCTAACCGTTAGACGATGGGACCGAAATGTCGTTGATTTGCAGAAAATCTACAAAAATAAAACCTTTGTACAAGGAATATGTGTAGCATACCACAGGGGGAAAATAATGCAAGTGGGATTATCATTGACAAGACGTTCATTGCGTTATATCATTGAAAGTCAATTGATGATCTCCCGAAGAGGTGTGTCCTGGATTGATGTTTATCAAGTATCGTATGACGAAGGGGGTTGTGATGATTCGTAATAAAAGATATTTCGAAAGGAAAAAAGAAGCTCAAAAGAAGGCAAAAAAGAATCATAAGGTTGTTGTCATAAGGCGTTTTTTAATTGTTGTATGGAGTTAAGTGGTCGGGTTTTCCAAACAGCAATCTCTTAAAAACGAGAGAGAATTTTTGTTAAATTATCGATTCGAATAATGGATTTCTTCGGGTGTCTTGTAACTGAGCGATTGGTGACGTCGT
>Ga0172379_10008532_pt1 | contig 12875 bp, 14 predicted proteins | sample GrowelOW334metaG_FD_119756 | JGI IMG/M metagenome (GOLD analysis project Ga0172379, IMG submission 119756) | Groundwater microbial communities from an aquifer near a municipal landfill in Southern Ontario, Canada - Groundwater well OW334 metaG | ecosystem: Environmental > Aquatic > Deep... | reverse complement strand
TCGGAACCAGCAATGGTTCAGGCAAGGAGGATTTTTGCTGTTGCAGTCCACTCTCGGATCCAAAAGATTGATCACGGCCCTTCTGGTGTATTTTTCATGAAGGAGCTCATCCACAGCCTTTTGGACCTGGTCAACTCCGAAATAGCTGCGCATTCTGGATCCATATGTATAAGAAGCTCCAGCCGGGCATTTTGCGGTCAGGATCGTCGGCAGATAGTTCCTGAGATGATCGCGGTCATTCGGGAGCCATTCGGGAATTTGCAAATTTTCCGGATCCTCGTCGGTTATGATCGACGTAAGGTCCAGGATCTCTTTCTGCCGGTTTTGATATGAGGTTTTGTCAGTTACTCCGAATCTGATTATTTCATCAAGGATCTTAACCCATACTTCGGAAATTTTTGCGCCTCGAACGACATGGACAGCTGGCTCGGAGGGATACATATTTATATCGCTTTTCTCGGGATCCGGAAAAAGAAGCGGCTTTGAGGCGTAAGACTCGAGGTCTTGTTTTAAATTGTTGATGATGCTTTGCACTTTTGAAAGATCGTTTTCTTTTCTCAAGTCGATAAAATTAATATTTACTCTCAGCAGATCCAGCGCGGCTTTGTCGATTTCGTAATCTATCCGGTTATCGACTCCGCTCCTTATTTTCCAATATATGGTATTGGTTTTCTCATCTTCGAATCTCTCAAATCCGCCATCAAAAAAATCAGCTAGCGCTTGGCCGCTTTTGGAATTGTCGAGGCCCAAAATGATCAGGTGGCGTATATTGGGATTTGCGAGCAGATTGCGAAATAAAAAACTGATCCCTTTTCTCGGCGAATAAAGATTGCCCATGACGGCAAACTTATTTTGATCCAATTTTTCGGCAACGAGCTCTTTTTTTGTCCATAGCGTGCAGATGCCAACCTGGCTTTTGGGATTGCCAAAAATAAGCATTGTGTCTTTGTATAACGGCCACTTGCTATTGCCTAAATCGCTCATAGTAGATCAATTAACATAGTATCAGATAAAAACAAAATCGATCCTCCCGCTTTCTATTTGAAATGTTTGCTCAGTTTTGGACCTTTCTGGTTTGCATAATGAGATCCGATCTTCTCGCTATAGACAAAATCGGGCGATTCCACGAGGTTCTCATAATTCATCTGGCATATCGGTTGTCCGTCGCGAAAAATAAAATTGCTGTCAAAGGATCTCACCTCCAGCACGGCCTGCCGTCCCTTTATTTCCCCTTTTTCGCCATATCCGAACCCGGGATCGAAAAATCCCGCATAGTGGCTCCTGAATTCTCCCGTAAAAATGTCATAAGCGATCATTTCGGCGGAATAATTCCGCGGTACTCTGATCATCTCTTTGGTTGAAAAAATATAAAACGATCCTTTTTCCAAGATCAGTTTTCCATCTCTCGGTTTAGCTATGGGCTCAAAAAAATCATTCATATCATAGTAGTTTCTTTTTGAAAAATCCAAAACCTGGTCCACGAGAAGATTCTTATATCCGATTATGTTCGAATTCCCGGATCCTTCAAGGTCGATGCACATCGTCAGATTGCATCCTTGGTTCTGAGTAAGTTTCTGATCTGAATCGATGGGTCGTAAATTATCATCGACGAGAAGATTTTCAGATATGTAAAGCTTCAGCAGTTCATCGCGTGACAGCTTTGCGTCTCCATTGAAGAACCGGAGCTGATTCAATTTATCTTCGCTGTTCAATTTTATCAGAAAAGATTTCGGAATGACCTGAAGCCATAGCTCTCCTTCGTATCCGCAGGGCACGTCGTCAAATCGCGAATTATCATCAACGATCAGCCTGGTCTGAAGATCAACGCGTCCGGTTGAGCTCTTGCTCGAAGCTATCGCAAAGATCTCGGGAGAAAGCGCAAGGCTCTCGATCAGTTTTATGAGATAGACGCCACTTTTTTCCAGCGGATTCGAGAGGTTGATCCTATACAGGGATTCATTTTTTATGATGTCGCGCACGGACTCTCCCTTTTTGGGAAGGAATGTCCCTTTCATTCTGTATCCTTCATCGCTTACGCATAGATCAATGCTTGCCGGTTGAATGCTGTCATTTTTTGCCTTCACGATCTCGCCTCGCGATATCATCTGTCTCATGAGCTGCGAAGGGATCGCTCCGGATTTTTTTATATTTGTTTTGGACATTTTGAAAACTTATATTACCTTGATTAATCGGATCACCTGCTGCGGTCTATATAGAAACCGACAAATGATTAATGTTGTCGGTTTCTTTTGAAATATGTCTATAAAAAAACAATTTCAGTTAGCTTACTTTAATGCCTGCGCCCATAGTTGAGGTTATGATAATATCTTTGATGTATTCTCCCTTAACTCCCGCCGGTCTGGCTTCTCTGATAGCCTGGATATAGAATGCGATATTTTCCTTCAGTTTCTCGTCGCCGAATGATATTTTTCCGACAAGCTGATGGATATTGCCCGTATCGTCGTTCTTGAAGCTGATCTTGCCCTTTTTGAGCTGTTCAACCGTCTTTTTGATGTCGAATGTGACTGTATCGGTCTTCGGAGAAGGCATAAGCCCTTTCGGTCCAAGGACCTTTGCAATTACAGCCATTTTTTTCATTATATCCGGCGTTGCGACTGAAATATCGAAATTGGTTTCTTTGGTCTGTTTGATCTTGTCGATCAGATCCTGGCCTCCGACCAGGTCGGCTCCGGCCTGTTTTGCTTCCATTGCCTTTTCCCCTTCGGCGAACACAGCTATTTTCTTTTCTTTGCCGGTTCCGTTCGGAAGAACCACGGTTCCCCTGATAAGCTGATCTGCCATTTTTGGATCGATGCCGGTTCTGACATGGACTTCCACGCTTTCGTTGAATTTCGCTGTAGCGTTTTTCACCAAAAGCTTTACCGCTTCGTCCAGGCTATATCGCTTATCGCTGTCTATTCTTTTTTTGATCTCTCTGTAACGTTTTGATTTGTACATATTGTTTGATTAGTGGTTCAATCGTACCCGCTAAAGGCACTCCCACGATGTTAATTATATAATAAAGACTTAATTGTTTTCCATCAATGATCGCCGTCCATATCGCGTGTTTCATAATCGCATTTCTCTTCCCGCGGATGATCATATGCTCTCTGTATGATCTCGGGACTGCGTTCCCACTCCGCTTTTTTTGCCTCGTTTTTAGGAAGTGCGGCAAATTTTCTGATCCTGTTGATTTCCGTCTTCAGCTCCTCATTCCTGCCCTCGTATTTTTTCTAATACATTTATATTAGCGCCTTTTCCTTGTTACATTCCCGAACATTCTCAGCTTCGGGATGGTTTCAAGGCTCATAATGTCTTTCTTTCAAAATGCAACCTTGCGACCGTATTACATAATAAATTAGTTATAATGCTTGATTGCTTTGAGCGCTATATCGGCTTGGCTATGTTTCCAAAGCATCTGGAACATATATATGAAAGAAGGTACGAAGATCAGATTACCTAGAATATTGTTTCTGAAAAACGGCAGACCTGCGGCATAACAGCTGATCAACCCATTCAAGCTGTGTTCGTACATTCCCGACATCAGCCACCATCCGAAATTCGTATAAACATAGAAAAATGTTGCCGATAATATCGCAAGCGCAATTGAATTGCCGAGTTTTATGCTTTTGAATTTATCTTTGAACAAAGAACCGAATACTCCTATGATCGCAAATGCTGTCCATGTAAAAACGAAAATATAGTTGTTTCCGATAACAAGATCGCTCAGAAAAACGATTGAAATAGGAACGATCGCCGCATAAACACCGCCGATGTATATTCCTGCAATGAGCGACAGTGCCGATATTATTTCAAGGTTCGGTATCCCGGAATAGCTTACCAGCAAAAATCTTCCCGTCACTCCCGAGCCGATCAATATCATTGCACAGATAAACTTTGTTTTCGCATTGATATTCAGCATTTTGATCAAATTATTTTTATTTAGAATGGAACATTTTCAAATCGCCATTCGACGACATCGTTCTTGCCTATTGCTTTTTTGTCTGCGGCGACATCGCCAAGCGTGTTATTGATATAGTATTGCCAATATTTTCCTTCATCTCCGTTTTTAATTCCGCCGATGCTTTCAACAAATACTCCATACCGATTGTCGATGCTTGATTTTATCTCTATGTTATTGGCTTTGCCGTACTCCGTAAGAGCGTCAAAAACCGTCGAGCTGTTTTTGCTGGTTGAATAAGATATGAGCGTCTTTGCGTCATTCTTATTCTTAGAAGCTGTATTCTTTGTATAAAATACGACAGCAACTGCAATGATCGCAATAGCAATAAGCAGTATTATGACCTTTGCTTTGTTTGTGAGCGGCTTCATGACCATGCTTACGATTAATCTGGTTATTCTTCGATCTTGATCCCCATGCTCCTTGCTGTTCCTGCGATCGTATTCATTGCACCCTCGAGATCGTTCGCATTCAGATCTTGCATTTTTACTTTTGCAATTTCTTCCAGCTGTTTCTTTGTGATCTTCCCGACTTTATCTTTCTGGGGTTCTTTTGAGCCCTTCTCGACTCCTGCGGCTTTCTTGAGAAGACCTGATGCAGGAGGGGTTTTCATGACAAATGTATAAGATCTGTCCTCATATACTGTAATGATTGTCGGTATGACATCTCCCATCTTATCTTTGGATTCATTGTTGAACCTCGAGCAGAACTCCTGGATATTGACTCCCGCTTGTCCCAATGCCGGGCCGATAGGTGGCGCCGGATTCGCTTTTCCCGCCGGTATCTGCAGCTTTATCTGTTTTAAAACTTTTTTTGCCATATATTTAATTGTTGTTAATATTTATTACGACTTATTATATTCTCTTGATCTGAAGGAAATCCAGTTCAAGGGGTGTTTCTCTGCCGAACATCTGAACCAGCACTTTAACCTTTCCTTTTTCTTCATCTATCGCATCGACTTTTCCGTCGAAATCTTTGAACGGCCCGTCGATGACCTTGACGATGTCTCCCTGAGAAACATCTATCTTATATTTCGGCTCCTTGACGCCCATTCTGCGTTTCAGCGAGGTCATTTCTTCATCGGAGATCGGAGTCGGCGTTGTTCCTGAACCGACGAATCCTGTAACGTTCGGCGTGTTTCTTACCACATACCACGAGTCGTCCGTTACGATCATTTCAACGAGCACATAGCCGGGAAATATCCTTTCTTCTATGACTTTTCGTTTTCCGTTTTTGATCTTGATCTTCTTTTCTTTTGGAACGAGAACATTGAATATTTTATCTTCCATGCCCATCGATTCGATTCTCTGTTTCAGATTCCTGCACACATTGTCTTCATATCCCGAATAAGTGTGAAGTACATACCAATTTTTTCCGAAATCAGCAACTTGTTTTGGCATATTATTTTCTTAATACTTAAAGTAGTCAGTTCTATTTAACTATATATGTCTCTATGAGATATGTCAGAAGATAATCTACACCACCCAAAAAAACAGCCATCGCGACGCTTATAAAAACAACGATCGCGGAATCTCTGGTGGCTCTTTTTTTTGTCGGCCAGCTGACTTTTCTTGTTTCCGTTTTCACGTCAACTATATAGTTTTTCAGGCTTTTAATTATGTTCATATGCAATATATTTAATTATTCTCTAATTTAAAACAGCCTCACCGAGGGCTATTTATGCGTATTTTCAAACTACAACTGTATGATACATCCAATTCGAATGTTAGTCAAGTATTGCGAAGGATCGCGGAAAGTGTCGCTTTAGATCCACTTTCTCCTGAAAAGCACTATATACATGAGTAGCGAAAGAACGGCAATGATGAGCAGGATATAATAGAAGCCAAGGCTGTCATTTGCGAAGGGAACCGCAACGTTCATTCCGAACAGGCTCCCGACTATATTGGGAATTGTTATAACTATAGTCGCCCCGGTCAGGACCTTGATAACCTTGTTCAATTCGTTTGAGAGTATTGTCGAATATGCTTCGCGGATGTTTCTGATCGATTTCAGCGCCACTTTTGACATTTCGAGCGTCTGCTTGCTGTCCATGAACAGGTCCTCGGTTATATCTTTGTCTTTCTCGTAAAGCGTTATATATCTTCCGCTCAATATCTTTTCCAATACGTTTATATTGTGAGCCAGCGACATTTCAAAATCATTCAGCGTCTCTTCTTCCTGGACAAGATACAGTATGTCGTTGTTGTTGAGATTGTTGATCTTTATTTTTTTATGCTTGATATCTTTGAGTATCCTGGATAGAAAGTTCTCATAACAGCCGAATATTTCAAGTATGATCTTCAAAAGAAGCTGGGTTTTCTGCGTAGTGCAGAAAGACAGCTTGGTTTCGATGAATTTTGCGATTACCTTGCTCTCTCTTTTGCACATTGTAATGATGTTTTCGCTTGTAACGCAAACCAAAAGAGGCACTGTTATGATATTGCCGTCCGCCTCCATTGGAAACCTGATGATGAGATAAAATGTTCCGTTTTCCAGATGGATCCGCGGTATTTCATTGTCATCGAGGCCGTCTTCCATGATGGTGGCATCGAGATTCATCTTTCTTTCAAGATCTGCGAGCTCGCTCTTGCTCGGATCCGTCACTGATATCCAGCATCCTTTCTCGATGTCATTGATGCTGAGAAGTTGGTTATCCTTGAGGGTTTTTTTATATATGCTGATCATTTTTGACTATTATTTTGAAAAATGTTTCTGGCTTCATCCCATATTCTCGGGTCGTTATGTTTCGTTTTCAGCCAATACCACCATTCTCCGCCCCAGAGATATGCTTCCGAGAATTCCACTTTTTTGACGAATTCTATATTATTCTTAAATTGATCGACTCCCATTGACCTGTATTGTTCCTCGATGGGCGTTTCTATGATCATTTTCGGGCCCCAAGGCTCCCCCTGCAGCTCTACGATGATGATCTTGTCTACGTCCGTGGTGAGCATGATGACCGCCGCCTTGATCCTGTAGACAAGCGACGAGATCGGATATTTCACATAGCCGAGGTACTTATCCCAAACTATTCTATATAGCGTCGTTCCAAGGATATCGGCGCGTTTGCCGGCGCCATACCATGTTCCAAGTTCGCCGCTGTCAGATATTATGACGGGCCTTGTATTGTCAATGGATTTTACAAGCGCGATCTCCCTGTCGAGGAAATCTTCATCGAATTTGGGACAATTGCCGAACTGAAGATATGGTTCATTCTCAACTTGCCATCTCGAGATCGTGTCATTGTTTTTATATCTGTCCACGGTCAGTTTGATCATTTCAAGAAGTTCTTCCTGCCGCCTCTCGGCGCCTAGAGCCATCGCCCAGTCGGGAATGTGGCATTCCGGCCATCGCGGCTGTTTTTGGCCCACATTCAAAATGATCTTCGCATTTCTTTTTTTTGCTTCGCTTATTTGCCAGTCGATATCGTCAAAAAAATATGAATCTTTCACGCTTTCAGTTTCAGTCCAGTATGTCGGTATCCTGAATTGCCTCACGCCCAGATCATCGAGCAGTGCAATGTACGTTTCCTTCCAGTCAAGGCTGAGATGAATTGCAAAATCCTTGCTATAAGTTATTCCGTAAGTCACATTTCCCCCGTTTCGGGGCATTGCAAATAGTATTATCAGGATCAGAATAATGACAATAGCCGCATAAAACAGTTTGAATTTCAGTGACCAGGATCTCAATTTCATAAAAATTAAAAAGCTAGGAAGTAAAGGCCTATTGCAATGATAAATACTGAAACGATCTTTTGCGCCGCGATCGATCTGGAGAATTGTTCATTCAGGAAAGACGGCATTTTTTTTGCCAGAATGAAGGCGAAAATAAGCAAGAAAATATATTGAACCGCCTGAAGGGCGTTGATCACGGTTATTTTGCTCCCTTCGATCGAAATCGCATAATTAAGCATCAGCGCAGCAACCGCGGCGACGACTTTCGCAATGATAAACAGGCTGGTTGAGCTTTTCGTACTTCCCTTCGATATTGAAAATATCTCCGGCCTGTTTTTTTTGATCAAGACAAGAAGAAGTGCCCCCAGGAATCCGCCGATCTGTATCAGAATGAAACCGCTGGCAAAGTGAGAATTTGAATAAAGGAGTTTCATCAGCGTATAATATAATGCGAACAGAAATCCGGAAGTTATCGCAAGTGCAAGTCCTTTTATGGCGTACAGTTTTCTGGATTTGAATTTCGCGGAGATCAATGATCCGCCAAGGACGAGGAATGCGAACGCTAATAATTGTCTTTGATCAAGGTTCTCGTTAAGTATAATGAATGCAAGCGATGCTGTAAATATGGGGATAGATGCTCCGACCACCGGAATTACCCTGGAAGCTTCTCCCAGTTTCAAGCCTTTATAAAATACAAGGAGAGCAAGTATGAAAAGCGCTCCGTCCCCGATTCCGAGCAGGATCATCATGGGATTTTCCGGCAGGACGAATCCGACGAATGGGATCAGGGCTATATATGATATCTGGAATATTCCCGAATAGAAAGTATAGCTGATCGGCTTGAGCTTCGTGTCCGTAACTATGTGCTTGTCGAAGATGTACGCCACTGAAGAAAGAAGATGAGCGAATATTGTTATCAGTATCCAAGACATAATAAATCAAAATTTAAAAATAAAATTTCAGCTCAAGGTCATAAAGGCCTATGTTATATATTTCAAACGTCCAGCGCATTTTCCTTGCAGATCTTTGCATATTCGTATGCGCTAGGCCTGATCCTGGTCTTCATCGTGTCATAGTTCATTTCTACGAGGCCGAATCTCGGAGTAAAGCCGAAAGTCCATTCAAAATTATCGATCAGCGACCAATGCAGATATCCTTTCACGTCCACTCCCGATCCGATCGCTTTATGGATGAATTTCAGATGTTCTATGATGAATTTTGTCCGCTTGGCATCCTCTTTGTCCGCCAGTCCGTTTTCCGAAATAAAAACCGGTAAATTATAACGTTTCAGGTTGATTAAAACGTGATAAATACCCTCGGGATAAATTTCCCATCCGATATCGGAAACGTTCTTATTTTCATTTTGGACGCTGAGTATATGCGGAAATCTTCTTATGTCCAATCTGATCCTGTCGTGAAAATAGTAATTAACGGATATGAAATCCAGCTTTCCGGTTAAATTATCTATAAATAATCCATTTCGGAATTTGTTCCAGATCTTTGCGGATATGTTGTTCAAGGTGGATCGCTTTTCAAATGAGTCGACATATGTCAGATTCAGCGCTGAGCTGACCTTTGCATTTGGGATTATTTCATGGATAGTATCATATCCTGTGCAGTGAGCATTGATAAGATTTTTGTAAACAAAAAACGATCTCGGACTCATCCTGCGCTGCGGAGGGAATTTTCCCAGGAAGTATGCAAGCGAAATATAAATCTCGGGTTCATTCAATATGATCCAATAGTCCACAAGATCTCCGAGCTCCTCGGCGGCAAATTTCAAATATTGCTGGAAATAGGCATTTGATCTTGGGTTCTCCCATCCTCCCATTTTCGAGAACCAGATGGGCAGCGTCAGATGCCAGACGGTCAGCATGGACATGATCCCCCTCTTTCTCAGCGCCATAAGAACTTTCCTGCAATGCTCGATCTCGGATCTGTCAAATCTTCCCTCTTCGGGCTGTATGCGGGACCATTCCAATGAGAATCTGTGGATATTCTGGTTCAATTCTTTTGCAGTGTCGAAATATGCTTCATATTTCGAATAATATTGGCATGCTTTTCCCGCCGGAAAATCAACTGACCAATCGCAATTATTGATATCGCCTTCGACTTGATACGATGCCACGGATGCGCCCCACTTGAATCCATCCGGAAATTTTAGTATTTTAGCCATAACTGGTTTCTCGCTAATCGGTTTACTCGCTTTTTTCGATCTCGCTGAATTCTTTTTTGATCTCTTCGAATTCATTCTCGATCTTTTTGAATTTTTCCTTGCTCGATCTGATCAATGCCATGCCTTCTCTCACCTTATCAAGGCCTTTTTCAATGTCGATATTTTCCTGCGATTCGAACCACTGAACGATCTTGTTGAGCTTATTCAAAGATTCCGATAAATTATTTTTTTCCATATAAATATTTAAATTATTAATCATTCGTTATGTCTTTGATTGTCGAGTCAATTGTTCCGTCGGATAGTCTGGTTCTTATGATGTCATTTTTTGAAACATCTTTAACGCTGCGCAAGATCTTTCCGCCCGCATAGGAAATGCTATAGCCGAGACGGAGCTGGCGCTTCGGGTCATTTGAAGCGACAGCAGATTCCGCTGCCCTGATCATCTCATCCGAGCGTCGCAAGACCTTTTCATATTCGTTGATGATGTCTTTTCCGAGAGAATCCATGCGTTCCTTCTTCAGCGAGATCGCAGAAGATATTTTTTGTTCGCATGACCTTATGGCGGATATTATTCCCATGAATGTGACAACTATCTTATCCAGTCCGCCTCGGATCCCATATCGTATATTATTCTCAAAATTATATTTATTCTCAAACAGTATTTTGCCATAGGAGTTCATGATCGTATCTTTTGCATATTCGAATTCCCGCATTGCATCATCCCACGATTCGCGTATTGCAAATGCCGCTGCAGTCGGCGTCGAAACTGAAACATCCGAAGCCAGAGAAACGAGCGAAATGTCTTTTTCATGGCCCACTCCGCACACGACCGGCACATCCAACGTGAGCAATTCCCTGACAAGAACTTCATTGTTAAATGCCTGAAGGCTCTCCAGGCTTCCTCCGCCTCTGACGATCGCCAGAACGTCGATGTTGTCCATTTTTCGTGCAGTTCTGATCGCATTAAGAAGATCAAAGATCGCCTGCTTGCCCTCAACGCTGGTATTTATGAATTTTATTTTAAATCCGTAATTTCCGATATTCGTCATGAAATCACCGATCGCGGCGCCCTGGTTCGAGGTTATAAGGCCTATCGTTTCAGGAAGTTTCGGGATCGGTTTCTTGCGTTCCGGCGCAAAAAATCCTTCTTTTTCCAATTTTGCTTTCAATTCGTCATACGATCTTTTGAGAGTCCCCTCGCCTGCTATTTCGATAAGACTGGTTTTCAGGCTCAGTCTTCCCATAGGTTTATATATCTCCGGGATCGAGGTGATAACAACCTCAGCTCCGGGCTCAAGTGATATTCCGGAAATCTTGTAGTTATACTTGAATATTAGGCAGTTTATAACGCTTTCGTCTTTTGCGTCCTTCAAGCTGAAGTAGACAACCTTTTCTCTGATATCGACGCTCGTAATCTCTCCTCTGATCCTGATGCGTCCCGACATGAAAAGTTTTTCGTTCAGAAAATCAAGATAATTGCTTACGGAATATATTTTTTCCTGATCAGTTGTCGAACGATCTGCGGAAACTGAATTATCGGATAGGAATTTTGAGAATATATTTCCGGAAGCGTCCCTTGAATTACCGAGTCCGTCTTTTGAATCTCCGATTATGTCGAATATGTCGCGGCCGTATTTATAGAACTTTTTATCCTTGATGCCTTTTATGTTGGTGAGCTCTTCTTTGGACCTTGGCAGCAACCTTGCAATTTCCTCGATGGCGCTGTTGGGGATCACGCGGTAATTTTCAACGCCTTCTTTCTTTGCAGTCTCATCTCTCCATTGTTTCAGTTTTTTTAGTATATTTATATTCATGTATGAACTTATCAGGCAGCCTCTCATATATTTTAAATTATAACCTAAATTCAATAAAAAACAAAGCATATTTGAAGTGCTTTGTTTTTCGTGACATCTATTGATTGGCTTCTCCCGTTCCAGATATTTTTTTCATTTCCTGGACGATCTCTACGAGGCTGGCATGGGATTTTACTATATATTGATTCGCATCTTTGACGAATCTGTGTATTTCCGCCACCATCTGATCGAAATTAACATCGCTGATGTTCTGTCTTTTTTCCTTTGCGAGCGCAACTTTATCCTTTGCTGATGCTATGCTTGAATTCAGGTCGGCCAGCCATCCCTCTAATTCGGCCGTATCTGTTCCTTCGGCTTTGAGCTCTTCGATCTTATCCGATACCTTCGTCGATAATTCTTCGGCTCTTGAAATGACATAATTAACTCGTGCGATCCAGATATCCGCAACTCCTTTTTTGAAAGTGGTTTTTATATTTTTCCAATAATCGCGGATCAAAATCGCTTCGCTTTTCAGCTGCTCGTCCGTAAGCGTTCCGGAAAGGGCAGTTTGCCTCTCCTTGAGCCAATTTATATCAACATCGATATAAGCGATTATGTCCGCTCTTTCGGTCTCTGATATTCCTCGGACGTTTGACGCCTTATTTTCCAATGCTTCGAGATATTTGATGAGCGCAGAAACAGAGTTTGAAAGGAACTTCTGCACGGAGCTTTTGTAGGCGGCCTTGTTCTCAACTGTTTTAAATCTTGCCAATTTTAGTTTCGCTGTTTGAAGGTCCAGCCGTGCCTGTTTGTAGGCTGCGACTTCGCTAAGATATGTCTGTCTGGCTTGCTCATAATTTACTTTTGCTCTATCGTCGATATCTTTCAGGGTTCCGGCATGTACGCTTGGAGTTATAACAAGCGACAACATCGCCACGAGAAGTAATTTTGATAATTGTTTGTTCATATTTTTAAATAATTATTTATTATACTCCGCCAAGATCGGCAGATAGTGTGTTTAGCGAATTGTCATTTTCGATCCCGGAAGTGCTGTCCAGGTCCGATGAAAAAGCGTCGAGGTCATAGGCAAGTTCTTTCTCGAATAATTCCAGTTCGGCAGCCGAGGTTATGGATGCGGTCTCGACCTCTTTATCAATATCCGCAAGTCCCGTTCCTATTTCTTCAGCTGAATTGTCGCTGGCCAGTTCGTCAAGGTCCGCGCTGTCCTGTTCAAAAGAATCTTTTTCGGCATTGATCTCATTTTCTATGGC
>Ga0172379_10008531_pt1 | contig 12877 bp, 9 predicted proteins | sample GrowelOW334metaG_FD_119756 | JGI IMG/M metagenome (GOLD analysis project Ga0172379, IMG submission 119756) | Groundwater microbial communities from an aquifer near a municipal landfill in Southern Ontario, Canada - Groundwater well OW334 metaG | ecosystem: Environmental > Aquatic > Deep... | reverse complement strand
GCAGCCAATCCCATTCCAACGATATACGGAACGTTCAAAGTCCCCGAACGGCGACCGCCCATTTGATCTCCGCCATGAAGCATCGGAGTCAATTTTTGAGAATTTTTAATGTACAAAGCTCCAATCCCTTTAGGACCATGGAACTTATGCGCCGACATCGACATAAAGTCGACATGAACCTCTTGCATATTGACCGGTATCTTACCAACAGCTTGAACGCCATCGGTGTGAAACAAAACACCTTTTTCTTTACAGATTTCGCCAATCTCTTGGATAGGAAAAATCATTCCTGTTTCGTTGTTGGCCCACATGATAGAGACCAGCGCCGTTTTTTCAGTGATAAACGCACGAACCGTATGCGCCTCAACGATGCCCTGATCATTTACCGGCAAATACGTGACTTTAACACCCATATCTTCCAAAAATTTACAGGTTGAAAGAACCGATGGATGCTCAATCTCGGTTGTGACAATGTGGTTTTTCTCACCGTGCAGGATTTTATCGATCCATACCGATTGAAGAACCCAGTTGTTAGCTTCTGTAGCACATGAGGTAAAAACGATGTCATCTTTATCATTCGCACCGATGGCTTTGTACATCTGATTGATCGCTTTTGTGATCGCAGGATGAGATGCCGTACCAAAACGATGTAACGAATTAGGATTACCGTAAATTTCACTAAAAAATGGAATCATTGCCTCTGTAACCGCAGGGTCAACCATAGTAGTAGCGTTGTTGTCCAAATAGACTTGCATAAGTGACTCTCCAAGAGTGGATTTAATATAAGATAAAAAAAGTCTTATTTAACTTTTGGGATAATAATACAACCCTTGTTATAGTTACCTTAAGGTTTTTTTATATTTAGCAGGGCTTAAGGTTGGTAAAATAGTGCATCCATTCCTAAAGGAACTGTAGAATGAATTCTCAAACATGGTATGCTCATTTTACCAAAAGTTTTGCCAAATTAACGGGAAAATCCATCACCTTTATGCTCGCCATCCTTATGATTATAGTTTGGCTATTCAGCGGGCCTTATTTTGATTTTAGTAACACTTGGCAACTCGTCATTAATACAACCACCACTATTATTACCTTTATAATGGTATTTGTCATCCAAAATACCCAAAACCGCGATACTGAAGCGATGCAAGTAAAACTGGATGAACTCATACGCGCAACACAAGGAGCACACAATGCTCTCTTGGATTTAGAAGAACTCGATGAAGAACAAATCGATCTATTTCGTGAAGAGTATGAAGTACTAGCAAGAGAAGCCCGCATAAAACTCGAAGCAGGTGAGCTCGATACCGATATTCCGGAAAAAAATTTCTAAATAATCAGGCGTAAATTTACTCTACTGTAAATCAAGAAAGGCATATACGACAATTTTACTTATCCCATCAATCCGATCAACTGCTCTACTGTTGATTGAAACTCGCTCGACGTCATCGCTTCCTGCGACAAAAACGCATCCATTTGCGCTTTTTTATCTATCGCTTCGTCCAGTTCTTTATCCGTTCCGCGCACGTATGCACCGATACGAATCAGCATTTCATTTTCTTTGAGTAATGTATAAAGACGGCGAAAACGGCGAACTGCAGCAAGATGCTCCGGTGTTATAATATCGTTTATAACACGTGAGGCAGAGTTGAGAATATGGATAGGGGGATAGATCCCGAAATCAGTAAGTTCACGAGAGAGGACGATATGCCCATCCAAAATCGAGCGAGACTGATCCGCGATAGGATCACTCATATCATCTCCCTCAACCAAAACGGTAAAAAAGGCAGTGATCGAACCACACCCCTCTTCTTTACCTGCACGCTCCATGAGTTGGGGCAACAGTGTCAATGACGAAGGAGGATATCCCTTAGACGTAGGAGGCTCACCCAGAGCAAGACCAATTTCTCGCTGTGCCATCGCAAAACGGGTTACTGAGTCCATCATAAACAAGACGTCATGACCTTGAGATTTAAAATACTCCGCCACACTCATCGCACTAAACGCCCCGTATTTACGCATCAACGGTGAATCATCACTGGTTGCTACTACCAAAACCGTATTCTCGAGATTTCCGCCGAGCGATTTTTCGATAAATTCCGGAACTTCACGACCCCGCTCACCGATGAGCGCTACGACTTTGATCGGAGCTTGCGCACCACGGACGATCATCCCCATAAGCGTCGATTTTCCCACACCGCTTCCGGCGAAAATACCGAGTTTTTGTCCTTTTCCACACGTTAGCAATCCATCAATGGTTTTAACGCCGACGCTAAATACTTCATCGATCATCCCTCGCTTCATAGCAGCGATAGGCGCTTTAATAATCGGCTCGATGTGAGAACCAAAGATAGGACCCTTTCCATCGATAGGCTTCATAAAAGGATCAACCACTCGGCCCAAAAGCCCATCCCCTACTTCTATAGACATCCCGTTTTGGTTTGCAAAGACTTTATCACCTGCACGAAATCCTTCGACAAAGCGAAAAGGGGTAATAAAAAAGCGGTTACGCTCTACTTCACTCACCATCCCCATCGTCTCATGACCATCCACATCGGATACTATCGTAACGGTATCGCCGATACTGACATGCAGGCCCTCGGCTACAATGACAGTCGGGGAAATTTTAGTGATCGTTCCAAAAACCGTGTGAAGTTTTTGAGAGCCCAAGCGGTCACGAAGTGATTTTAATGGCATGGTTTAAAATTCTCCCACATAAAATGTGGGTAGCTTTAGGGGATTGCAAAGGACGATTTCGTCCTTGCCACTAAAATGAGCTTTGCTTATTTTAGTGTATAACATTAATAGCGATTACCGCTAGAGGAGTTGATCAGGCTAAAAAATTCCATACGGGTTTTCTCATCCCGCTTGAATAATCCGCGAAGTGCGCTTGAGGTAGTCGTCGAGCTAATCTTTTGAACTCCCCGCATCTCCATACACATGTGCCGTGCTTGAATCACTACCGCTACTCCTTTGGGAGAAATGGATTGCATCAAAGCATCAGCGATTTGCTCGGTGAGCTGTTCTTGAATTTGCATACGACGTGCGAATACATCGACGACACGAGGGATCTTCGAAAGTCCTACCACTTTTCCATCCGGGATATACGCCACATGAGCTCGTCCGATAATGGGAAGTAAATGGTGTTCACACGTCGAATAAAACTCGATATCTTTAATCAGAACCATCTCATCATTACTGCTCTCAAACATCGCTGAATTCAAGATGGCCTGGGGGTCTTCGTTGTAACCGCCATAGATAAATTCGTATGCTTTCAAAACACGTTCAGGAGTTTTAAGTAATCCCTCACGTGTCACATCTTCGCCGACGTGTGTCATCATTGTTTTTACTGCATTCAAAAATTGCTCGTTATTCTCTAATCCCATAGTTGCTCACTTAAAAAATATTCTTATTACTCTAACACGTTAAAGCTTTTATTCAGCCTTTTATTAACCCTTTTAGGATATTATTGCCACCATTTACCGTCATCGACATCTAAAATCTGCTTCGTAAGAAGCAAGCTTTAGTGCCATAGCGGCGAGCGTAGCCTATCGGGGCTTTTGCTCCGATGGCGTTCAAACAACAATAATTAAGGATATTAATGCAAATCACAACCAACAAAATTGACTCCGCTAACGCAAAGATTAATGCGGCTATCACACGCAACACCATCGACAGTAACATCGAGAAAATTGCTAATCAACTTAGCAAAGATGTAAAAATCGCTGGCTTCCGCAAGGGGAAAGTTCCTGTAAGTGCCGTTAAAAAACAATACGGTGAACGTCTTGTTCAAGATGCAGAAGCTCAAGCGCTTCGTGATTTGCTCAATGCAGGTCTTTTAGAAATGGGTATCGCTAATGACACACTTATCGGTGAACCAAATATTACTAAATTTGAAAAAAATGACAACGGTATCGATGTAGAAGTAAGCATCGCAATGCGTCCTGCTATCGAACTTGGTGATTATGCTGCAATGGTTCCTGCAGTGGCTAAACCTGCGGTTGATGATGCTGCGATTATGGCACGTATCGAAGAGCTAGCAGGTGCACAAGCACCTCTCGTTAATATCGAAGAAGACCGTGCGCTTATCAGCGGGGATTCTGCTCTTCTAGATTTCGAAGGTTTTGTTGATGGCGAACCGTTCGAGGGTGGAAAAGCAGAAAACTTCTCACTTCGTTTGGGAAGCGGTCAATTTATCCCTGGATTTGAAGAGCAAGTAATCGGAATGAAAAAAGGTGATGAGAAAACGATCGACGTTACTTTCCCTGAAAACTACGGTGGAGCGAAACTTGCTGGAAAACCTGCACAGTTCAAAGTAAAAATTCAAGCAATCCAAGCAAAAGAAGCAGTAGTCGTTGATGATGAATTGGCGAAAAAAATGCTTCCAGGATTGGATGATGCAAGTGTTGATATGCTTAAAGAAAAAGTAAAAGAACAACTTGAAACTGAAGCAATGAGCGCATTGTACAATGACGAACTCAAACCAAATTTGATGGAAGTATTTGTTAGTGCCTTTACTATCGATCTCCCAGAATTCATTGTTGAACAAGAAATGGATATGGCACTCAACAAAAAAGCGCGTGATATGTCTGAAGAAGAGATTCAAGAGCTTCGTGATGATGTCGAAAAAGTAAAAGCTGTTCGTGAAACCTTCCGTGACGATGCATGCCGTGCGGTAAAAGCAACCTTTATCGTAGACGCGCTTGCTCGCGCTGAAAACATTGTTGTTAATGAACAAGAATTGATGCAAACCATCTATTTTGAAGCAATGCAAATGGGTCAAGATCCAGCAGCGGTGTATAAAAACTACCAAGAATCAGGCTACCTTCCAGCGATTCAAATGGCAATGATCGAAGACCGTGTGTTGAGTAAATTACTTAACGACAAAATCAAGTAATCGATATGAGCTATATCCCTTACGTTATCGAAAAAACAGGACGCGGAGAGCGTTCTTACGATATCTATTCACGTCTTCTTAAAGATCGCATCATTATGCTCAGCGGTGAAGTAAACGATTCCGTTGCCTCTTCGATCGTGGCGCAAATGCTATTTTTAGAAGCAGAAGATCCTCAAAAAGATATCTTTTTTTACATCAACTCCCCAGGTGGTGTCATCACCTCTGGAATGGCAATTTATGATACAATGAACTATATCCGTCCGGATATTTGCACCATTTGTATTGGACAAGCTGCATCGATGGGAGCATTTTTACTCAGCTCCGGTACAAAAGGCAAGCGTTATGCGTTACCTCATGCCCGTATCATGATCCATCAACCTCTTGGTGGCGCACAAGGTCAAGCTACCGACATCGAGATTCAAGCGAAAGAAATTTTACGCATGAAAGCCGAGCTCAATGAGATTTTGGCAAAGAACTGCGGACAAAGCATCAAAAAGCTTGAAAAAGACACCGATCGCGATAACTTTATGTCAGCTGCAGAGGGTGTAGAGTATGGTATCATTGATGAAGTACTTGTACAAAAAGAGAAAGAAGAGAAATAAGGACTAATTGTGGCAGAAGAGCAAAAAAATCCGCATTACGCTGCATCACGTCTCCAGGATGCTAAACAAATTCACGTAGGTTCGCTCAGTGATCCTACCAGTGATTTGGAAATTTTTGCCAAAGAAGTTCTTAATTCTCTAATTACCGATAATCTTCCCCCTACCCCCAATAACTTTGCTCTCTATTTTGATCGAATACTTGAAGATAAAAGCGACAGCTTGCGTCGTCAAATCGGTTCTATTTTAGAGCTCGAAGATAGTAATGAAGACGAACAAAATCTTGAACTTGAAAAAACACTTAAGCAAGGCTTTTCATCCATAAAAAGTATTTTGCAATTGAGTAGTACGCTCTACAAAAACATGACGTTAATGGAGAAAATTCTTGATAAACGCAAAGAAGAAATTAAAAAAACTCCCTCTTTAGCGGCTGCGAATGATGTACTTACCTCTCTTGGTGGAGATATCGAGAAATTAGGCACCATTTTGAAAAGACAAGTCTCTCACATGAAAGATCTTTACAGTGAAACTGCTATCATCGTTCGTCAGGTTGAAAATGAAACGATTTTTGATGATCAATTTGGGGTTTATAATAAGCGTTACCTCATATCAAAACTCACACAAGAGTCTCATCTGATAGTAGAGTTTCGCCATAAAAGCTCACTGATTTTAGTGAGCCTTTCGAACACAACTATTTCTCAAATTACCAGTGATAAAGCCAAGCAACTCATGGTGCGTACAGTTGCGCGCCTTTTGCTTAAAACTTCTAGACGGAGTGATACCGTTGCCCACTACGGTGATGGAATATTTGCTATGATGCTAAAGCATACCGATATAGAAAGTGCCAAACGTGCAGCACAGCGTCTGTACGAGCTTGTTTCCTCTACCAATTTCTTTCTCGGTGAACAAGAAATAGCTCTGCGTATTGCCATTGGAGTAGCTGAAATTAATCCAGCCCATTCAGTAGAACAGATGCTCGCATGTACGCTGGATGCGATGGAAGCTTCAAATAGTGAATCAAAGAACCATTACGTTATCTGTAACGCCTAGGCATTTTTTCCATGAAACTACAAATTATTACTTATCCCGATAAGCTTTTAAAAGCTCACTCTAAAAAGGTTGTCACATTTGATGATCAACTCCATACGCTTCTTGACAATATGTTTGAGACCATGATAGAAAGTAACGGTATTGGACTCGCTGCCATTCAAGTATCTCAGCCTATTCGTGCGCTCATATTGTGTATTCCTGATGACGAAGGCAATCAGATCAAAGAAAACACGCTTGAGATCATTAATCCCATGATCCATAACCCGCAAGGAGCAACCATCTATCAAGAAGGATGCTTAAGTGTTCCCGGATTCTATGAGGATATTGAGCGCTTTGAATCCCTGACCCTTCATTATCACGACCGGCATGGAAATGAATCAACGTTGGAAGCCAATGAGCTGTTAGCGATTGCTATTCAGCATGAAATGGATCATCTGGAAGGAAAACTCTTTATTGAGCGGCTTTCCTATAATCGCCGTAAAAAGTTTGAAAAAGAATACAAGCGCGCACTCAAAGAGAAGAAACAATCCTAAATATTGCATTCTGCAATATTTTTTACCAAAAAAAATCATTTCTGTTATACTTTCTTCACTTAAAAGTGAGGAAGCATTATGAAGCGATTACTCTGTGCAACATTCGAGGGAATTGATGCTAAAACCGTTGAAGTCCAATTTACTGCGACTAAAGGGCTTCCCGCTTTTAGCATAGTAGGAATGGCGAACACTGCTATCGCTGAATCCAAGGAGCGAGTAAAGTCAGCTTTGCTCAGCAACACTTTTAGCTTTCCTCCTAAACGTCTCACCATCAACTTAGCCCCCAGTGATATTCGAAAAGAAGGTTCACACTTTGATCTGGCCATTGCAACTCTTATTGCCTTAGGTGAACAAAAATGTTCGCTTGAAGAGTGGTATGTTTTTGGTGAGTTGGGTCTTGATGGGAGTGTAAGCGAAAATACCCTCCTCTATCCCATCATCCTCTCCCTTGCCAACCAAGGAATCATTACCAAAGCCATTGTCCCAGCAAATGCTCTGGATAAACTCTCTCGCATCCCTAATATTGCTTTTTATGGGGCAAGTACACTTACTCAAACTCTTGAAATACTCTCCAGTGAGAATCAAAGCGCCCATGTCAGCACGTCAACATTCTCCTTTCCTACACTATCTCACCAAGAGAATGACTATTTCTATCATCAGCATTACCCACTTGATTTTAAAGAGATAAAAGGGCAAGAACACGCCAAACGTGCAGCTCTTATCTGTGCTGCAGGAATGCATAATCTACTCCTAGAGGGTTCTCCAGGAAGTGGAAAGTCCATGATTGCCAAACGGCTTCAACATATTCTTCCCCCTTTACACAATGATGAGATGCTCGAATGTGCAAAACTCGAGATTCTCGATGGCAAAGAGCCCTCCTTTACTCCCGAACGGCCATTTCGAGCCCCACACCATACATCAACTCCATCGAGTATCTTTGGCGGAGGAACACATAAAGCACAAATCGGAGAAGTTGGATTGGCGCATGGCGGAATACTTTTTTTCGATGAACTTCCCCATTTTTCCAAAAATATTCTTGAAGCGCTTAGAGAACCTCTCGAAGATCGCCACATTCGCATATCACGCGTGAACAGTAAAGTCACCTATGCAGCCGACTTCCTCTTTGTTGCGGCAATGAATCCATGTCCCTGCGGGAATCTTCTCAGCAAAGTAACACCTTGCCGTTGTTCAGACTTAGAGATCAGCCGTTACCGCTCACGTCTTTCCGATCCTTTTTTAGATCGTATTGATCTTTTCATCCAAATGCATCAAAGTAATTCGGAGGACAAAGCCTCCTATTCCTCCGAGCAGTTTCATGAAAAAGTACGCAACGCATTTTTACATCAAAAAGATCGTGGACAGGTACGGCTCAACGGCTCACTTACCGATAGAGAGATTGCACAATTTTGTATTTTAGGTGATGATACTCAAGTTATTATAGATCAAGCTATTGGCAGATTTGGATTATCATTTCGTGCAGTAGGGAGAATTTTAAAAGTAGCACGAACGATTGCAGATTTGGAAGGAGCTGAGGATATCACTAAAGAGCACCTCATGGAGGCACTCAGTTATCGAAAAAGGTAAGTTAAAACGTTGCCACAACCCATTGCGTAATAACAAAACCGCCGACGACGAGCCAAATAAACATTGAGCCTGCGGTGTAGATCGGCGCTAGACCTAATCCTTTGAATTTCGAAAAACGTGTCCCCATACCCAGTGCCGTCATCGCCATAGTCAGTAAGAAAGTATCGATAAGATTGATATTACCGATCACCCCTTTAATAATCGTTCCAATATCCTCTGGCGCCGTTAACGTATAATTGTGAATGAGTGAGTTTACGCCTGCCATACCGATGAAATAAACGGCAAACCATGGGATTACTAGCTTCACCTTAGACGCTTCACCACCAGAACTCTTCGACAAATAGCTCAAGATCAACCCCATAATAATCAGCATTGGAGCAATCATAATAACGCGCGTCATTTTAACGATAACCGCTGTATTCGCCATATCTGCACCAGCACCTGGAACCGAAGCAGGTACGGCAACCACTTGTGCTACTTCATGAATCGTACCGCCAACATACATTCCAAACGTGGTTGGACTCATATGCAAAAAACCGACTGAAGGTTCAATAATCGTAGCATAAAGAACAGGATATAAAAACATTGATATTGTCCCGAAAAGAACAACCATCGAAACCGCGACTGCCGTTTTATACTCTTCTGCTTTAAGGACTGGTTCCGTTGCCAAAACTGCCGCAGCACCACACACCGATGCCCCAGCAGCGGTCAAAATGGATGTATCACGATCCATTTTAAAAATCTTTGTCCCCAACCAGATACCAATAATCAGTGTTGAAGAAAGAACCAACAATGAGACCATAAATCCCTGAATCCCTACTTCAGCAATTTGCTGAAACGTGATTCGAAAGCCATAAAAAACAATAGCAAAACGTAAAATCTTTTTACCCGAAAAGGTGATTCCGCTTTCCCATGCTGAAGGAAATTTATTATGAAGAGTATTGGCATAAAATATCCCCAACACAATCCCCACAACCAATGGTGAAATACCCAAATTTTTGATAAAGCTGATGTCAGCAATCATGGTTGCGGCAGCGGCAAAAATAGCAACAAATAAAATGCCATTAAGTGTTCCGGCACGTTTTTGAGGTGAAAATGGCATAAAAACTCCTTTTGATATACGTCATCGGAACTCGTCCCGATTGACTGCGTTAAGACTGGACTTGCCTGCCAGAGGGTACTATGTTCTTCAGCTGGAATCCCAAGTGCATTCCTACGCTTTTAAAAATGACATTATAGGGAAAATGGGTTAATCACGGCAAAAGAACTTAGTGTACACTAAGTTCCAGTCGTGTTGAAATACCTTCTCTCACGTCAAATATCCCTGCCTCATTTACCCCAATCGATACACGGCTTTGCAAAGCAGGTGTTTTATGTAAATACTCTACAACAGCTTTCGAACGCTTGGAGGCCAAGAGGTCCAAATCTGGTTTTGCTAATACTTGAAGAGCAATAAGCTTCTCAATCAATGCAGCCGTATAGTGTTGCGTAAACTCAGCCTCTTGATTGTATTTTTCTTTTATCCCTGCACGAAGTTCTTTTAGTTCTTTGGAATCCATTGCTTTTTGAGCTGTTACTTCAAGAAACTCTAAACTCAGAGCATCGGCTGAACTGATCTTCTCTTTGACATTTTGTCCTATCACGGTACGAATCAGCTTTTGCATCTTTAGCGCCCGTTCATCTTGCTCATTAGCCCATCCACCATGCACGCTCAGAGTAAGCTTCGGTCGTTTCGTTAAAAGAGTGGTAAGTTTATCAAGCTTTTCAATCTGAGGAGGCAGGAGAATGTCCTCGCCTGCTTCAAACGAAACTTTTGAGAGAGAATCATCATTTACTTCCAAGCCCATCATAGCGCCCAACAGTCGAAAAGGTGACGTAATTGCTTTGGTTAATAGATTACCGATGACCTGCCATACTACTTTTCCATATTTAAAGTCAGGACTGTTTACATCCCCCTCAATAGGGAGATCAATGTCTATCGTCCCATCACTGTCCTCGAGTAATGCCACCACGAGACCCATTGGCCACGGCGAACCACCGACTTTTTCTTCACCCAACTCAATTTTTTTAATCACAATTTGATTTTGAGCATTAAGTTTCCCTTGATTAATTTTGTACCCAAGATTCAAAAAAAGTTTTCCATCTGCGATTTTATAGCCTAAAAATTGCAGAGAGTAGGGGGTATATTGCTTGAGTTCTAAATTCTCAAATACGACCTTCATATCCGTAAATGTTTTAGGATCTTTGGTATTGAGCTGACCGTTGATTTTAGTCAATCCATACTGATCAACGCCCCCCCGTAATTTTACAAAGGTTGTCACATCTTTCGTCGTCGAAATACCCAACACTTCTCCGCCTAAATCATGGGTGTACGTTTTAAACGGCAAAGGGAGAGAAAGATCGCTAAATGTCGCGCTGCTGTTGAGTAATGAAAGCTTAATCACATCGATTCCAAATGGATTTCCCGAAGCAGAACTCACATTACTCTCACTTTTTACCCCTTTACTCAGAGTGGAAAAATTGAGCGTTTTATTCTGATCGATCAAAACGTTTGTGTATAAACCATCCACAGAAATATGATTGATTTTAAGACGATTATCCGGATATACATACACAAACGGAGTCACTCCGATACGATTCCAGCCCAACAAAACAGAAGCATCACGGCGATCTTCAACTACCCAATCTTCTAGTGCAAGCTTCCCTTCTACGGATGTTTTTAGAGGTGTATACGAATACGTTCCCCGAAGCCCAAGATCCCCTCGACGCAACTGCGCATAGGTACTAGGCTCGATGTACGGATCAATAAGAGGAAGTGAAAAATGGCTTAGTTCAAAACTTCCCTTGCTTTGCAGTGTTTCCAATCGCAGCTGTGAATTCGTTTTTAACGTTGTTGTTTTGTTAATCCGACTTGAACTCTCAATACTCATGTTCTCACGAGGATTACTCGAAATATTCTTTACCCCTACATGCACTTCATCCAGATTGATCACAACAGGATGGGATGGGACTTCATCCACAAATCCTACAGACCCTTGGTTCAAGACAGCGTCATTCACCCGATAGCTCCACGGTGCACCCTTGGCCGATTCTTGCACTTTTTTCTCTTTCGTATTTGACGCATAGAGGAGTTGTTTCAAATCTATCGAACTGTCTTTCAGCCGTTTTAACGATACCTTCAAGCCTCCGATTTCTACTTTATCAACAAGCGCATTTTTGATCTCTCTCTCTAAAGCTATCCCCCCAATCGCTGCGTTCTCAAATCCTGCTATTTGCACCGTATCGGCGTTGCGATTTACTCCCATTTTTCCTGTTTTAAGCTGGGCATTGAGTGTTTTCTTCGGATCGCTGCTTACTCTTTGCGCAGTTAGAGAGATTCCTTCCAGCGTTGCCGTATAAGGGACTTTTGGTGCGTTGTCCGTCCATTTTACAGCCATATTTTCCAGTGCAACATCCCCTATCAAAAAACTCCAGGGAACTTTAGTCTCATTCTCATCTTCAGGAAATGCTTTGTTGATCTGCTCCATGTAATCCAGCCAATCAATCACCCCTGCACCTGATCTCGAAGCACTTAAGGCCAAACCGTCAAGCTTCAGTGAAGAGGCATCCAACACTTTACGCATCGGCCAAATGGTTGCATCGGAAAGTTTCACACTTCCTACATCCAATAATTTTTGCTGCTCCCCCTTGGGGATAATTCGAAGCGACTTCAATCCCATTTGAACGTTGGAAAGTTTGGTTGCGTTTATATCCTCAGTATTTAACGTATAATTTAATGACAGAGATGCCGTTCCGTCCGCGACTTCGATGGGTAATTTTTCTTTAAAATAGCACCATGGAGCGTAAAGTTTACCGGAGTTAAACGCCACACTTCCCTCCATTTTAAACGGATTCATTGCCCCTATTTTTCCGCGCAGATCAACAAATCCGGCGTCATTAATCGTTGCATAAAGACGCATAAGCCCTTTAGAATTCGATGTCTCTCGCAAATCAATATTTTCCACGTGAAACCCGATAGCATCAATACTCTGATGGTAGTTTTTTCCCTCACTCACATCCGTGTAATCCATCGCCCCGTTTTTAAGCGTAAAATTATGGATCAGCAAGGCCAAAGGCTTTGAAGACTCCTTGGTTTCATTTTTTTCTTCACCAATCAACCATCCGAAATTCATTTCACCCTTAGCGTCTTTGGACAATGAAATCTGCGGCTTATC
>Ga0172379_10008530_pt1 | contig 12879 bp, 13 predicted proteins | sample GrowelOW334metaG_FD_119756 | JGI IMG/M metagenome (GOLD analysis project Ga0172379, IMG submission 119756) | Groundwater microbial communities from an aquifer near a municipal landfill in Southern Ontario, Canada - Groundwater well OW334 metaG | ecosystem: Environmental > Aquatic > Deep... | reverse complement strand
TTTTTCAAACAGTTGAATACCCGGAAAAAGCATTAGCAGAAATGGCCAGAGTTTTAAAAAAAGACGGTGTTCTTATTGTGAGAACACTTAACGCACTATCATTATCTTATTTAAAAGCACAAAAAGATAATCCGGATTTTGTATTTTATAATCCATTTTCTTTTAAAAAGAAAATGTCAAAAATGGGTTTTAAAGTTAAAGCAATAAAAGGAATATATTCTTTTCCCAAGAAATTTAATTTTTTAATCGAAGTGATTATAAAAACAAAATTATATAAAGTTTTAAATTTTCTTTTTTTTCCGCTATTTGTATTCTTCTCGCACGGTTTTTATATTGAAGGCATAAAAAAATGAAAAAGAATAAACCTATTCAGCGAAGCATTAAAAGAATAATAGATTTTTTAGTATGTTTATTGGGATCAATTGTATTAAGCCCGTTTTTTATTGTTTTAGCCATTTTGATAAAATTGGATTCCAAGGGTCCTGTGTTTTTTAAACAAGACCGAGTCGGTAAAGACGGACGAATTTTTAAGATATGGAAATACAGAACAATGGTTGAAAATGCTGATAGAGTAGAAACAAAACATGAGCTTTCTGAAGACGACCCTAGAATAACTAAAGTCGGTAAATTTTTAAGAAGTTGGACCATAGATGAATTTCCTCAATTAATTAATGTGTTAAGGGGAGAAATGAGCTTAGTTGGACCAAGGCCATTGCCCGAATACCATGTTAAAGAATACAACGATTTTCAGAAAAAAGTGTTATCAGTGAAGCCAGGAATGATTAGTTTGGTTGATATAAAAGGAAGGGCCCTGGTTCCTTGGGATAAGAGATTTGAATATGATAATTGGTATATTGAAAATTGGTCTTTATTTCTTGATGCAAAGATACTTTTTTTAATGCCTAAAGCCATCTTGTCGAGAAAGGGAGTTTATGGTAAAGATTAAATATAGAAACTAACAGTTATGAAGGTTTTAGTGGTAGCTCCGCATCCAGATGACGAGGTGTTAGGTTGCGGCGGAACAATCAAAAAATATACAAACAGGGGAGACCAGGTTTATCTTTGTATAGCAACAAAAGCTTATACGCCCGATTGGACAGAAGAATTTATAGCAAACAGAAAAGAAGAGATAGAGTCGGCTGTAAAAACATTAGGAATTAGCAAGCTATTTCTTTTGGATTTTCCAACAGTAAAACTTGATACGATTCCTCAAAAAGAAATAAACGATTCTATTTCAAAAGTAGTTAAAGAAATAAATCCGGAAGTTGTTTTTATTCCTTTCGGAGGAGATATAAATAAAGATCATAAACTTGTTTTTGAAGCATCTTTGGTTGCCTTAAGGCCGAACCTTGAATCATCTGTTAAAAAAGTTTATTGCTATGAAGTTCTGTCTGAAACAGAATGGGCAAAGCCAGCTCAAAAAATAGAAGATGTTTTTATGCCTAATTATTACGAAGATATATCTGACTATCTTGAAGATAAAATAAAAGCAATGGAGTGCTATAAATCAGAAGTAAGAGATTATCCTCACCCAAGATCTTTAGAAGGCATAAAGATTTTAGCTCAGAAAAGAGGATTGGAGTCAGGGCTTAAATTATCTGAGGCGTTTATGTTAATTAGAGAAATAAAATAATGGAAAAAAGATTTAAAAAATGGGTAAAACCAAAAATAAAAGAAGGGAAGCTAACCAAATGGAATTGGATGGTTCAGGGTGTAAAAAATTTAAAAATTGGCAGGAACACTGACATAGGAGCCTTCTCGTATATAAATGCTAATGCCGGCGTCGTAATAGAGGATGATGTACAAATTGGTTCTCATTGTTCCATATACTCCGTGTCTACAATTGATGATAAAAAAGGGAAAGTAGTTTTGAAGAAAAACTGTAGGGTAGGTGCTAATTCAGTGATAATGCCAGGTGTAACAATCGGAGAGAATTCAATTATCGGAGCATTTAGTTTTGTGAATAAAGATATAGCAGATAATGTCGTGGCCTTCGGTGTTCCCGCGAAAGTAATTAAAAAATTAGACAATGTATAAAATACCTCTGTCAAAGCCAGACATAACAGAAAAAGAAAAGAAAGCAGTATTGGAAGTTCTAGAAACTTCTCATTTGAGTTTAGGTAAAAAATACTTAGAACTTGAAAAAGAAATAGCTAATTTCGCCGGAGTAAAATACGCCGTGACAGTAAACAGCGGAACCAGCGGCTTACATCTTATTATCAGAGCCCTGGGTATTGGCCAAGGAGACGAAGTAATCACAACTCCTTTTTCTTTTATTTCTTCTTCTAATTGTATTTTATTTGAAAAAGCAAAGCCGGTTTTTGTTGATATTAAAAGCGACACCTTTAACATTGATGTCAGTAAAATTGAGGAAAAGATTACAGATAAAACAAAAGCCATTTTAGCGGCAGATATTTTTTCACAACCGGCCGATTGGGATGAATTAAAAAAAATAGCTAAAAAACACAATCTTTTTTTGATAGAAGATTCAGCCGAAGCTTTGGGTTCGGAATATAAAGGGAGAAAATGTGGAAGCTTTGGAGATGCGGCAGTTTTTGCTTTTTATCCGAACAAACAAATTACAACGGGAGAAGGAGGAATAGTTTTAACTAATAACAAAAGAATTTATGAATTATGCAGAAGCATGGCCAACCAAGGCAGAGAGATAAAAGATGGAAAATGGTTAGAACATTTTCGTCTGGGGTATAATTACAGATTAGACGAAATGAGTTGTGCTGTGGGTATAGTACAAATGAAAAGGATAAAAGAAATTTTAAAGAAAAGAGCCAAGGTTGCAGAATTGTATAATAAAAAATTAAAAAAGATTGAGAATTTAGAAATTCCTTATATTAAATCAGGAAATAAAATTAGTTGGTTTGTATACGCCGTAAAATTATCTAAAGAATTTGCCGGCAAAAAAAGAGATCTGATAATTAAAGAAATGGGAAAAAGGGGGGTACAGTGCAGTAATTATTTCCAAACAATACATTTACAGCCGTTTTATAGAAAAGAATTTTTATACAAAGAAGGCGACTTTCCGGTGGCAGAGGAAATAAGCAAAAGAACATTGGCTTTACCTTTTTTTAATGATTTAACGGAAAAAGAAATTGATTTCGTTATAAAAAATTTAAATGAATATATTTAAAAAAACAGTAGTCACCAAAACAGTATTTTTTGTTTTAGCAGATATTATTCTAATAGCTGTTTCTTTTTTATTCGCCTTTTTAATAAGATTTGACGGCCAGATACCAGCCCAATACGCTCTATTCGTTCCAAAAATAATTGGGTTAGCTGTAATTTTTATAATCCCTGTATTCTATTTCCAGGGACTTTATTCTTTTTCTTGGTCATACGTTTCAACTAATGAGGCAGTGTCTTTATTCAAGGCAGTTACAATTTCATTTATTTTTTTAAGCGTTACTATTTTTATATCAAACTATTTCCCGCATTTTGCTAATTTCCCGAGGTCTATTCTTTTTATAAGCTATTTGTTGATTTTTATTCTTTGCGGCGGTATCCGTATTGCTAAAAGAATTTATATAAACATTGCCGGACACGGCGATATGTTGAATAAAGAAAAAACCCTCATTGTCGGAGCTGGCGATGCCGGAGAACAGATTCTAAGAAGTATTCTTTCTTCTAAAAATAGCCCATATCAGTTGGTAGGTTTTGTTGATGATAACCCTATAAAACAGGGAGTAAATATTCATGGATATAGAGTTTTAGGAAAAATATCAGATATTCCTAAAATAATAGCCGATGAACGGATAGAAGAATTAATTATAGCCCTTCCTTCGGCTGGAAATGCAACAATAAAAGAAGCAGTTGAATTGGGCAGAAAGTCCGGATTAAAAAAAATTAAGATTTCTCCGCCGTTAAGTGAAATAATAGATGGCGTAGTTTCTTTAAAAAACCTGAAATATGTTGAGGTGGAAGATTTATTGGGCAGGGAAGAAGTTAGTTTAGATACAAAACAAATAGAATCATCTATAAAAGACAAAGTAATTTTAGTCACTGGAGCTGCCGGCTCAATCGGTTCTGAATTATCAAGACAGATAGCCAAGTTTAATCCGAAAACACTTTTGTTATTAGATCAAGACGAAACAGGTATTTTTAATATTTCTAAAGAATTAGAAGATATCTTTTTTGATTTAAAAATTCAGTCGTTTGTTGCGGATATAAGAGACAAAGAAAAAGTAAAAGAAATTTTTGAAAAACTACAACCAAAAATTATTTTCCATGCGGCCGCATATAAACATGTTCCGTTGATGGAAGCCAACCCGGACGAAGCTGTAAAAAATAATATTTTTGGAACAGAAAATTTACTTAAGGCTAGCCTAGACAACGATGTAGAAAAATTTATTTTTATTTCCACCGACAAAGCAGTTAATCCGACTTCTGTTATGGGAGCGACTAAAAGAGTGAGTGAAATGATTTGTCAGGCATATAATCAAAAAAATAAAACAAAGTTTATCTCTGTAAGATTTGGCAATGTTTTAAACAGCAGGGGGAGTGTGATTCCTACATTTCGTCAACAAATTAAAAAAGGCGGACCGGTAGAGGTTACTCATAAAGAAATGAAGAGATATTTTATGCTTACTTCGGAGGCTTGTTTGTTGGTAATGCAGGCGGGTGCTATGGGCAAGGGCGGAGAAGTGTTTGTATTAGATATGGGAAAACCAATTAGAATTTGGGATTTAGCAAAAGAAATGATAAGATTGTCCGGATTTGAACCAGACAAGGATATCGCAATTGTGTTCACAGGGATAAGACCGGGAGAAAAACTATTTGAAGAAATGCTTACAGCAGAAGAAGGAACAGTTGCTACCCAAAATCAAAAGATTTTTATGGCTAAACTTTCCGCTATAAACTTTGAAGACCTAGAAAAGCAATTGGAAAACATTAAGAGCCTAACAAACAAAGAGATAGAAGGCCAGAAGATAATAAATGCTTTGAAATCAATTGTTCCGCAATACGGTCCGAAATAGTTTTTTAATAATAGATTTTTGTGTTAGAATAAAAAAATGAAAAAGATAGTTTTTGCAGTCGCTATTTTTAGTATTTTACTTATGGCACAGCCAGCTATGGCCGTTGGTTTTGGAGACGGTGTAAATTTTAATGTAGACGAAGGTTTTGATGCTACAGCAAGAACTCAAGTTACAGCTACATTAATTAAAACCACCCCCAAGCTTTATTTCTATATAGAAAAAAATTGGTGGGATTTGCAGGCACCGGCAAAACAGAATGAAATTTTGGCCAATATAGAAATTTTGTCTGTTGAATTTGAAAACAGGATTTACCCCACGCTTACTTCCATTTTTGGTTCTGAATGGAAGCCCGGGATTGATGGCGACGAAAGAATAACCATCTTATTTCAATTTATTAAAGAAGGAGCGGGCGGATATTTTCGGGAAGCAGACGAATATCTAAAACTTCAAATTCCTGATTCTAACGAAAGGGAAATGCTTTATCTGCCTATTTCGCAAGTTGAAAATTCTCAACTTAAAGTTTTTCTGGCACACGAGTTTATTCACTTGATTACTTTTAATCAAAAAAACAGAACGTTCAACGTTCAAGAAGAAGTGTGGCTTAATGAGGCCAGGGCAGATTACTCCGCTAATATTTTAGGTTATGACGATCAATACCAAGGTAGTAATTTGCAAAGAAGAGTACAGGCATTTTTAGAGAAACCTTCTGATTCTCTTACTGAGTGGCAGGAAACAAAATATGATTACGGGATCGCAAATCTGTTTGCTTATTATCTGACAGACCATTATGGAATAAATACTTTGATAGATTCCTTGAAATCAAAACTAGTTGGTATTGAAAGCATAAATTATGCTTTGTCAAAAAACAGCATTGAAAAAAACTTTTCTCAGATTTTTACTGACTGGACCATAACAACAATAATTAATGATTGTTCGTTAGATCAAAAATATTGTTATTTAAACAAAAATTTAAAAAATCTAAAAATAAATCCGACGCTTAACTTTTTACCTTTAGCCGGAGACAGCTCTTTATCTGTAACAAATGTTACAAAAAATTGGTCAGGTAATTGGCAAAAGATTATTGGAGGTAACGGTGATTTGAAATTAAATTTTTCAAGTTTGGCCGGTCTTGATTTTGAGGTGCCCTACATAATTTACGATAAAGATAATAACTATTCTTTAAAATTCTTAAAACTTGATAAAGACCAAAAAGGCGAAATTAACATTAATGGTTTTGGAAGCGATAATAAATCTTTAATTATTATTCCGTCTTTACAGACTAAAATGTCCGGGTTCAATGGTTTAGAGTTCACTTATCCTTTTACTTTTTCTATTTCAATCACAGGAGCGGCGTCACCGGATGAGCAAGCAACTATTCAACAACTCTTAGCTCAAATAGAAGACTTAAAAAAACAGATTGCAGACCTTTTAGGACAAAGCCAGACTTGTTCTCTAAATAATAATCTCTATTTCGGTTCATCTTATAGCGCTGATGTCCGTTGTTTGCAGGAGTTTTTAAAAGCACAAGGTACGGCAATTTATCCCGAAGGTTTTGTAACCGGAAACTTTGGTTCATTAACTAGGTCAGCTGTGATTCGTTTTCAAGAAAAATATTTAGTTCCTTCGGCGCTCGCCAAGGCTACGGGAAATGTCGGTCCGACAACAAAGGCCAAGATTAATCAACTTTTGATTAGCAAATAATATTATGAAGGGTAATATTTTCCAGAAGAATGTTTTATTGAAAAATTACACGACTTTTAAAATTGGCGGACCGGCCAAATATTTTTTAATTGCTAAAACTAAAGAAGATTTGATGAAAGGTGTAGAATCGGCTAAAAAATTAAAATTGCCTGTTTTTATCTTAGGCGGGGGTAGTAATGTTCTAGTTTCAGATAAAGGGTTTAATGGTTTGGTGATAAAAATGGAAAATTTAAAAATAGATATTTTTGATCAAGACTCCATATATGTTGAATCAGGTGTTAATTCCGCCAAATTAATGAAATTTACGATTGAAAATTCTTTGAGTGGAGTAGAATGGTTTGCTGGCGTACCTGGCACAGTTGGAGGAGCTATTTTTGGAAATGCACAGGCTTTCGGTAAAAAAATGTCCGAATCTATAAAAAGCATTGAGGTGTTAGATTTAAAGACATCTAAAATTATTAAACTATCGAATAAGCAATGCAAGTTTTCTTTAAAGAATAGTATTTTTAAAAAGAATAAAAATTTAATAATTCTTTCTGCAACTTTAAAATTAAACAAATCAAAAAAAGAAGAAGTAGAAGCAAAAGTTAAAGAAAATATGGATTATAGAAAAAAGAATCATCCGATAAAATTTCCTTCAGCAGGCTCGGTTTTTGTAAATCCTGAGCTTATTGTGAAAAATAAAAAACTGCTGGCCAAATTTCCGGAATTAATAGAGTTTAATAAATGGGGCGTAGTTCACGTAGGATATTTAATAGAAAAGTGTGGCTTAAAGGGGAAAAGAATAGGCAATGCCCAGATATCTTTACAGCACGCGAACTTTATAGTAAACCTAGGGGGAGCTAAAGCTAAAGATGTTTTACGACTTATTGAATTAGCCAAACAAAAAGTAAAAAAAACATTTAATATTAATTTGCAACAAGAAATAATATGGAAATCATAATTAAATCAAAAAACTTAGAATTAACAACAGACCTTCAAAAATTTATTGAAGAAAAAATTGGCGGACTAAAAAAGTTCATAAATATTTTGAAAGAAGACAAAACAGAAGTAGGAAGAACTCTGTCCGAAATTTTTGTTGAAGTAGAAAAAGAAAACAAACACCACAGAAAAGGTGATATTTTTAAAGCTGAAGCCAGAGTTCATTTACCGGGAAAAACATTAATAGCTATTTCTCAAAGAGACGATTTGAAGCAGGCAATAGTTGAAGTAAAAGATGAACTTCAACAAGAAATTAAAAAATACAAATTAAAGAGAAAAGAAGTAGCAATCAGAAAGTTAAGAAAAAATAAAGATGTCAATTTTTAATAAAATTTTCGGGGATCCTAACGAGAAATATATAAAATCTCTGGGACCCATAATTAAAAAAATAAATTCTTTTGAACCGGAACTAGAAAAACTTTCAGCAGAACAAATAAAAGAGAAAACAAAAGATTTTAAAAAAAGGATTGCCAATGGAGAAAGCCTGGACAATATTCTACCCGAGGCTTTTGCTTTAGTTAGAGAGGCTTCAAGAAGAACTTTAAACCAACGTCATTTTGATTCGCAGTTAATCGGAGGTATTGTTTTACACCAAGGGAAGATTGCTGAAATGAAAACCGGAGAAGGAAAGACATTAGCGGCTACCTTGCCCGCCTATTTAAACGCACTAGAAGGCAAGGGAGTTCATATTGTTACAGTTAACGATTACTTAGCCAAAAGAGATATGGTTTGGATGGGGCAGATTTATGATGCTTTGGGAATATCTACCGGGTGCATTGTTCACGAATCTGGTTTTGTTTATGACTCTTCATATAAATCAGATGATGCTGATGAAAAAAGAGATTTAGTAGGAAGCTTTAAAGTAGTTGAAAACTATTTAAGGCCAGTCCAAAGAAAAGATTCTTATCTAGCAGATATCACTTATGGAACCAACCATGAATTTGGATTCGATTATTTAAGAGATAATATGGTTTATGATTTGCAACAGCAAGTTCAACGAGGATACAATTTTACTATTGTTGATGAAGTTGATTCAATTTTAATTGATGAAGCCAGAGTTCCTTTAATTATTTCCGGAGCCGGAGAAGAAGCAACGGAAAAATATTATCAGTTTGCCAAGATCGTGGTTCCTTTGGAAAAAGAAGCTGACTATGTTTTGGATGAAAAAATGAAAACAGCGACCTTTACAGAAGAAGGTCAAAACAAAGTTGTAAAAAGTTTAGGACAAGATCCCTGGCAAGATAATGACATTGCCGTAACGCATCAACTTGAGTCCGCCTTAAGAGCCAAAGTTTTGTTTATAAAAGACAGAGATTATGTTGTAAAAGGAAGCGAGATTATAATCATCGATGAATTTACCGGCCGGCTTATGCCTGGACGCCGATGGTCTTCTGGACTTCATCAGGCAGTGGAAGCTAAAGAAGGAGTGACAATACAACCCGAGTCTGTAACTTTTGCCACAATCACTTTCCAAAACTATTTCAGACTTTATAAAAAAATATCCGGTATGACCGGAACTGCTTTAACTTCATCCGAAGAATTAGATAAGGTATACAAATTAGACGTTGTTATGATACCGACAAACAAACCAATGGCACGACAGAATTTAACAGATGTGGTTTTTAAAACAGAACAAGGTAAGTTTATGGCGGTAGCAAAAAAAATAAAAGAGCTTAATGAAAAAGGCCAACCGATTTTAGTTGGTACAAGGTCTGTTGAGAGAAATGAATTTTTAGGAAAAATGTTAGAGATACAAGGCATCCCACACCAAATTTTAAATGCTAAAAATCACGAAAAAGAAGGAGAAATCATTGCTCAAGCAGGTCGCAAAGGAGCTGTTACAATTGCCACCAACATGGCTGGCCGCGGAGTGGATATAATATTGGGAGGAAACCCACCGAGCACCGAAGAAACAGAAACAGTTAAAAACCTTGGCGGGCTTTTTGTTCTCGGCACAGAACGCCACGAAGCAAGAAGAATCGACGATCAGCTAAGAGGTAGGGCTGGTAGGCAAGGCGACCCCGGATCCAGTCAGTTTTTTGTTTCTTTAGAAGATGACTTAATGAGAATTTTTGGTGGAGACAGAATAAAATCTTTAATGACCGCCCTTAACGTACCGGAAGATGAGCCGATACAAGCAGGAATGATCTCCGGAGCTATTGAATCTGCTCAATCAAAAATTGAGGGATTTAATTTTGATGCCCGACATCATCTATTGGAATACGATGATGTGATGAATAAACACAGAGAAATTATTTACAAAAAAAGAAAAGAAATATTAGAATTACCACCAGAAAAATTAAAACTACAGATCATAGAGATAATTAAAAAAGCAGAATATACAGAGGAAGACTATAATAAAAGAGAACAGGAAGTCGGCCAGGATACTATGTTTCAATTAGAAAGAGTGGTAAGCCTTAAGGTTTTAGATACTCTTTGGCAAGATCATCTTTCCAATATGGACCACCTAAGAGATTCTGTTCGTTTAAGAGCATACGGAGGACACGATCCTTTGATTGAATACAAAAATGAAGGCCACAAAATGTTCCATAGATTATTAGAAGAAATAGATATGAGTATAGCTAATTCTGTTTTAAAAGCTAACCTACAACCACAAAAACAATCTTTTGATAAGCCTGCGCTTGTAAAATCCAAAGGTGAGGTGGGTCGTAACGACCCCTGCCCGTGCGGTGCAAAACATCCGGATGGTAGACCTATAAAATATAAACACTGCCACGGGAAATAATATGAAAAAATTATTAACACTTTGTATAATTCATCAACATTCAAAGATATTGCTTGGAATGAAAAAGCGCGGATTTGGAGCGGGGAGGTGGAATGGTTTCGGCGGAAAAGTTGATGGTGAAGAAACAATAGAACAAGCCGCAAAAAGAGAGATTGAAGAAGAAGCTGGAATAAAAGTGGAAAAGCTCGATAAGGTCGGAGTTATAGAGTTTGAATTTAAAGGCAACCCAGAAATTTTACAGGTTCATATTTTTAAATCAGATAACTTTTTAGGTCAGCCGATTGAAAGCGAAGAGATGAAACCGCAATGGTTTCATGTTGATGAAATTCCATTTAAAGAAATGTGGCCGGACGATGAACATTGGATGCCATTATTTCTAAGAGGAAAAAAATTCAGAGGCAAGTTTATTTTCGGCGAATCAGATGTTATTCTCAAACAAGAGTTGTTAGAGGTTAAAGAGATATAATAAGATTATGGAACAAGAGAATAAACCAAAAGTTGGAGTCGGAATAATGATTTTTAAAAATGGAAAGGTTTTGCTTGGCAAAAGAAAAGGATCACACGGAGAGGGCGAATACGCATTTCCGGGCGGACATCTTGAATATATGGAATCCTTTCAAGATTGTGCAAAAAGAGAAATAAGTGAAGAGTGCGGTATTAAAATTAAAAATATCAGATTTCAATTTTTAGCCAATGTAACAAAATATGCTCCGAAACACTATGTGCATGTCGGATTAGTAGCAGATTGGGAAGATGGTGAACCAGAAGTATTGGAGCCAGAAAAATCAGAATCGTGGGATTGGCATAATATCGATAATCTCCCAGAGCCAATTTTTGAGATGTGTAAAATTGCGATAGACAGTTATAAAACAGGAATAAACTATTATGATAAATAAAAGAATAGTAATTTTAATATTAATTTTGTTGGCTCTCGGAGCCGGATTTTATTTCAAAGATAATCTTTCAAATATATATAAAGACTTCAATAATGGTTTTGAAGAATTTAAAAAAACAGAGATTGGCAGTCTGATAACTAAAATAGGAAAAGAATTTCTTACTCCTCCTCCCTTAAATGTGGGCGGTGAAAAGAACAATGTAATTTTAACAAAGGCAAAGATAATTGCAGAAACCAACATACAAAGATACGACCAGGGAGAGGCACTTTTACCTTTGTTTGAAAACGAAAAGCTTAATAAAGCGGCTTTAGCTAAAGCCAATGATATGTTTTTAAATCAGTATTTTGAACATATTTCTCCTTCTGGAATAAGCCCTGGAGAGTTAGTGCAAAATAACGGATATGAATATATAATCGCCGGTGAAAATTTAATATTAGGCAATTTCGTTAGTGAAAAAGATTTGGTGCAAGCTTGGATGGATAGCCCCGGACACAGAGCTAACATTTTAAACGACCGCTATACAGAAATTGGAGTGGCTATTATTAAAGGAGAGTATGAAGGTAATACAGTTTGGATAGGAGTGCAGGAGTTTGGTTTACCTCTTTCCACTTGTTCTGAGCCCAGCGACAGTTTAAAAAATCAAATTGACTCCTTTAAGATTCAATTAGATGATTTAAATATTCAAATTGAGCAAAAGCGCAATCAAGTTAATAATACAAATCCACGTAGTAAGCAATACAATAATTTAGTGGATGGATACAACCAATTAGTCGAGCAATATCAATCGCTCGCAAACGAAGTCGAAAGCTTTATTGCCCAATACAATAACCAAGTAAATATTTTTAATCAGTGTGTTGCGGGAAAATGAAAATTGTAATTGTTTCAGACACGCATGGAAATGCGGCTAATTTTAAAAAAGTAATTAAGTGGTTGAATAAAGAAAAGATTCAGACGATTTTGCATTGTGGAGACATCGGTACTCCAGAAAGTTTGAAAGAATCGTTAGTAGATTTTAAAGGAGAGCTTTTCGGAGTGCTCGGCAATATGGATAAAGATTTTAAGATTTTTATTGAAGACTATAACGAAATTCCAAGAATTAAAATTGACGAAGATATTTTGGAAATAGAAATAAATAAAAAAAAGATTGCAATCACACATTTTCCAATTGCGGCAAAGAAGTTAGCCCAAAGCCAGGCATACGATTTAGTTTTTTATGGCCACACACATAAGCCGTGGGAGGAAAAAGTGGGTGAATGCCGATTAATAAATCCGGGAGAATTAGCTGGCCAATTCTACAAACCGACCTTTGCAGTTTATGACACAATCACAGATAAACTGGAACTTAAAATTTTAGAGAAGCTCAGTTAAGTTAAAGATAATTGACTATTTGGACAAGGGGGGATATAATAAAAAATCTTAATATGCAACAAAAATACATAATTTTTATAGCAGTTATTGTTTTAGCATTTTTGGCTGGTAATTTTGTTTACCCCAATTATTTCAATAACAGCATTGATTTTTTAAACAGCAAAACTTCATTGGCTTTGCCTCATTTTTGGAACAAGCC
>Ga0172379_10008529_pt1 | contig 12880 bp, 16 predicted proteins | sample GrowelOW334metaG_FD_119756 | JGI IMG/M metagenome (GOLD analysis project Ga0172379, IMG submission 119756) | Groundwater microbial communities from an aquifer near a municipal landfill in Southern Ontario, Canada - Groundwater well OW334 metaG | ecosystem: Environmental > Aquatic > Deep... | reverse complement strand
TAACCAGCGGGTCCGTGGTTCGAGTCCGCGCTGAGGAGCCAATAAATAAAAGGGGTTAGCCGAATGATGGTTAACCCCTTTTTCTTTGGTTGATGATTTTGTCACACTTTTTGAAATTGCCTTTTTCGGCGAGTCAGCATGTATCCCTCTGGATGATCTCTTACAGAAACACTTTGTAGCTAATATTCAGCGCCTTGCCAAGCCGTTTCGCCATTTCTTTGCCGATGGGACGCTTGCCGTTCTCCATCATGGAAATATGGCGCTGAGGAATACCGATCATCTCCGCTAACTGTTTCTGTGTGAGACCTTCTTTATACCTCGATCCACGCAGACAGATTCCCGGAAGATCCTCGTCCTTGTATTCAGGGAACGCTTCTCTCCAGGGAATCGTATCGGTTGTATCCACGAAGCCCAGGGGCTTCAGGACATCAACGGCCTTTGCCATGTTCGCAATAGGTCCCAGGAATTTCAATTCAACCGTCTCAATAGGGGGCTTTCTCGTGTGTGCCCGCATAAACCACCTCAATAAGTCTAATGTCTTTGCGCGTTACCTCCCACATGGCCACATAAGTGGGTTTCCCTTTCCTGATATGGCAATGATGGAGGCGTTCACTGATTCTACTGTAGTTTGGCCAGTTTCCCCGCACGGGGCCATCTGCTTCAATGTCTCTGATCAGATCGGTAAGAGCTTCCCTGACCTTGACGGACAAGCGGTTCAACTGTTTCAGAGCTCGTTTTGTGACTTTCACTGTCCACGCCATAGCTCCTCCTATATCAACTTATGATATTGCGCAAGCAGCTATTTTGGAAAATATTGAATCTCTCGCTATCCTGTAATAAATCTTCTTTTCTCTTCTTACTTGCCTGCGCGGGCGCTCTAACTGGCGCCGCTTAGGCGAGCCTTTTTGGTTATTATTCTTGTTGACAACCTACTGATTATTAACTACATCTTACGCCGCGTGTTTTTAGGCCCCCGTGTTACCAAACCGGGAGCCATTACCAGGCACTTAAGATTCATCGGTACGAGTTACCACAGCCACGCCTACCTGCGGGTCGCGGGCGTGGCCGTGGTAACTCATTGGTACAATCGGTTGAATAAATTGAAATGATAATCATTGAACAAAAGCTTCTTGATAATCTACTCCGACAAGCTTCTTTCCAGGCTAATGGTGACACTAATGAACAAATATATGGGGGTTTAGTTGTTCCAAAATTCCCTAACTGTGAACTTTTCTGGAAGCTTTTTGTGGTTCCATACACAGAACGAATTTCAGGCTATCCTTATAAACTAGAAAATCAAATTCGTGCAAGACAAGGTAATGATCCAGAAATTGAAGACATTGGAAATACGAATTATACCATTTTCTTGAACTTGGTATATGCGCATATACACTTACATGCTGATAATCCCTCCTCTTTGGAGGATTTCTATGTACATCTTGGATCATCCTGCGATTTAGCCGAGACTTTTCTGGAAAAATGGGTTTTTTTACTAATAAAATGCCGAGGATATAAGAGCGACATATTGCAGCACTTAACTCGTGAAGATTTCTTAAAATTGGCTGGTGAATGGTACGATAAGAATTATTTAACATTGTATGAACATTATTTTGCAAAAGGCAAAGCCACACCGATACGTATCCCATCGCGAAAAAACATCGTAAAAGAATTATTTGATAAGTATTTAAAAAATACGGGACTCATAAGTAGATATTTTAAGTATTCCCAATCAATTAGAGAATTCAGAAATGTGATTGTCCATGATGTTCAAGTGGGTCGTCTATTTGATCAAAATGGAAATATTTACATACCAAGGCCGCAAGTTATTTTGAAATACAAAACTTGGCGTCAAGTTTTTAGTGCCGGTAACAATGAAGAAAAAAGAAATGATTTTCGTCCCATGAAACAACAAATGAAGAGTGATATTATTGAACTTGAAACCATTCTGAATGAAATATGGGGTTTGATAATACAAGAGTTTATTTTAGAATTTTATTCTAATGATAGAAAGATATTAAGAGATATGTACTGTCTTTCATTAGAAAATAATTAGAATAAGCATAACAACAGCTTGATGGATTATTGAAGTACCATCCATAATCACAGACGGGCAAGAGAAGGCTACTTTATTAATCCAATAACAATTATGAAAAGGACTAAAATGGAAATTAAAATTGAAACCACTTTTATTCCCTTAATTTTAGCATATGATGATTTTCCTGAAGGGGTACAAATTATTCGACACCAACCTGCAATGGAAAGGCGTAATGTCGATTATTCAGCCCTTGCAACGGGGATTCTAATCTTTGCTTCAAATGTCTCTGCGGGTATACTCGCAGCCTGGATCTATGACAAAATTAAAAGAGTCAAAGATAAACCTTCGTTCTTGATTAAAATTAATGATAAGACAGTGCACCAACTTGATGAAAAATCCATTACTGAAATTATTGAAAGAGAAATAGAAATCTCAAGAAAATGATAATATTGAAACGAGCCAACCGGATCAACACCATGAATTGTGCGATGGCGTTATTATGACCTTACGCCAAGAGGGCATAAAAATGGTCCCTATTGCATTACAGTACATTGCGGAAGTTGTTCCTGATGATCTTGTCGATGAATTTATAGCAGCTATTGCAACACCTGAATTTACTCCTGAAGTTAATCGGCTTGAAAGATCTCCTATTTATGCAACCATAGAATGGCTTGTACCGACGGCACTCGTCATCTTCATTACAAAATCATATTTTCAGTCTTTCCTCGCTGAGATGGGAAAGGAGCATTATACCCTTTTAAAAAATGCTCTAAAAAGGGCTGCAAATCGTCTAATTGGTCAATCGGGGCCAGATATCCACGTTCTCTCTTCGTCAGGAAAAAGTAAAAAAGATAATAAATATTCACTCACTTTTTCACTGTACGTTGAAATTAACAAGAAATTGAACCTGAAATTATTATTTCCAGTTGTGCTCAAAGAAGAAGAGGTACAGGAAGTCATTGAGGCCTATACTAATTTTATCGATGATCTTTACTCGGGAACTATTAATGATGAGCTTCTAAGACGACTTTCTAAAGGTAAGGTTGTTGTTAAAACGATACTGATTACCTATGATTTTGAAACAAAAGAGCTTAGGTCTGTTGATCCATTCCAAAAATAGCATCAGTAGCGGCCTTATAAACTAAATTTTTGAATATTTATCGTTCTTAATATCTATAAAATGATGGTCTCTTTCCATTGCCCATCTTCCCTTTTTCGAGCGAGCCAATACATAAAAGGGGTTAGCCAAGTAATGGTTAACCCCTTTTGCTTTGGCGGGTGATCCTATCACGCTTTTTTTAATGGCTTTTTCCTGCCTGTTTACATATCCTGGATGATCTCTTACAGAAACACCTTTTAATTTCTTATCGCGGTATCAGTTCAATCTTGAGTTTACAGCCTACCGCCTCGGCATACCGGCGCAATGTGGCAATGGATGGGGAATGCTTCTTACTCCCTCCTCCGGCCTCGATCCTGGCCACGGCGGGCGCTTTCGTTCCCATGCGGGCGGCAATTTCCACCTGGGTGAGTCCTGAACGTTTCCGGGCCTTCAGGAATTCATCGAAAAGGGCGAATTCATCTTCCAAGGCATCGTATGCGTCCTTGACTTCGGGATCGGAAAGCATTTTTGCTACCATTTTGTCATGCGTTAGCATATCTTATCACAACCTCCTTCATGCGTCTTCGCGCCGTTTCCAGTTCGTTCGGCGGCGTATGTGGGGACTTCTTGATAAAGCTGTGCAGCATCACGATTTTCCGTCCAATAACGGTACAATACATCACACGGGCAATCCCTTCCATGCTTTTCAACCGCATCTCAAAAAGACCGTCGCCGAGCGCCTTGGTGTGTGGCTCCTTCAGGTTGGGGCCATGCTCCACCATTCGTTTCACCATGTGGATATAGCGGCCCTGAATACCTTTTGGCAGGGCCATAATGTCTTGCTGAACCGTTTCGCTGTAGAACTCAATCGTCCACGTCATGGTTCATAAATTAACAAATACGTTAAGTATTGTCAAGGTCATTTCTGGAAGTTCACCACCTGCTGCTGTTCGGCTTACCGGTTTTCACCGGACTGACATATTTGGTAGAAATTGAAAGCTCTTTAACTGTCGATGGTTTCGCTCATCTCACGGACGTATTTCCTGACTCTTTTCACATACTGCCGGTGGTTTTCATTTAAACCCCCTCTGACGGACCCGGCCCCTGCATAGTATGCGGACAGCACATAATCCCAGAGGAGTGGCTCTTGGTAACCCCGCTTCCGGTAGGAATCCAGGAGGTCACTTAAAATAGCGGCGGAAACCATGATATTCAAGGAAGGATCAAAGGCCTTTTTTCTGGTTCCCTGCAGATTAAGTTTCTTGGCATAGGCGTCCCATGTGATGGGATGAATCTGCATGATCCCCATGGCATTGACCGGTGAGCGGGCGGCGACCGAGAAATTGCTTTCTTTCTTCATGATCGCAAGAAAAATGGTCACCGGGATGTTGGTTTTTTCCGACTGCTCAATAACGGCCTTGGCAACTTCCATTGCATCTCCCAGTTCAATGCCGCTATTGCGAAGAACCTTATAAATCTCCTCCTTCGTCTTGTAGTGCTCATATTGCTCCTGAAGCCCCGGCACTGCTATCATTCCCTGCAAATTGATCTTAACATCCGCCACTGCCTGACGGAACATAATTCCTGTGACAAAAACCGATAAAGCAAGAACCAGCAGCGATATCCCAATCCATTTCTTTTTCTTCTCAATAGATTGCTTCCAGAATACAATCTGTGGCATTTTCGTACCTCCCATCTCCATTAATTTCATGCCTAATGCATGAAACATAAAATCAAAAAAATTAACAAATGCTTGATATAACTAATGCATCTCCATTTTTTGTCCCTCCATGGGCCAGCCGAATCTCAAGATAAAAATTTTCACTCTTGGGAAAAAGAAGACTTGGAATGGATCAGGAAGGAAAGCGGGCGTGCAAAATGGAGAAAAGCGCTTTGATAAAAGGAAACCCTACTAATACAGCACGAATATTTAGTTTTTCATGTGCTAAATCTCTGTCCCCCGGACGACGTCATGATTAATTCCCTACACGACTACGAACACTTACCAGTTCAAACAGCGGGCTTCCCTATAGCCAATAAGAAACCAATAGTCAACCTTAATGTTGCGAGTTTCCTACCTGTCGCAATTGACACCGCTTAAGGTAAAATGACATGCATAAAAAAAGCTCCCCCCGTTAGAGGGGGAGCTTTTAATTGTAAAATGGAGCTTCGTTCTTACAGCTTGCGAACCTTCTCCGCAGCCGGACCTTTGGGACCGGCGACTACTTCGAAGCTTACCCGATCACCTTCGGCCAATGATTTGAAACCATCTGCCTGAATTGCTGAATGATGCACGAAAACGTCCTTGCCGCCGTCCTGCTCGATAAAACCAAACCCCTTTGAATCATTAAACCACTTAACTGTTCCTTCTGACATCTTTACTTCTCCTTTTTTGTTGGGTTCCTCTATGGAACCGTTTTAAATTTTGCCGAACTATTCGGCTGGCAGACTGTTTGTGCAAACAAAAAGACCGCACTTATCATTTCTGAGGTCCGTGCGGTCGACTTTCCTTGTAACTCGGTAACAACAAACACGTACTGCACATCAACTTTTAGGGCATCCTAAATGATCCTTTATAAAAATGCAAGTGTTTTTTTAATTTATTTTTTGATATACCTCAATGACAAATGTAAAAGATGTGCTTATAATACGGCGAGGTAAAAAAACTAAAAAGAGAGGAGAAAGGAATGAAAGCAAATTTGTTCAAGGGGAAGCAGGTATTGTATCTGATCGCCCTGATAGTATTCATCATGGCTATACCCTTAACGGCAGGCGCCAGAGACGTGGCGCCCATAGTCTCGACCGACTGGGTGCAGGCGAATTCAGCCAACCCCCGGCTTGTCGTTCTTGATGTGAGAAAAGTGGAGGAATACAAAGCTGGTCATATCCCTGGGGCTGTCAATGTATTCTATGGAACCTGGGCTATCAAAAAGGGGGAACTCCTCAATGAACTGCCCCCCGCTGACGATCTCATGGAAATAGTGGGGAGTGCGGGAATTGGAAAGGACTCCCTTGTCGTGGTCGTCGGCAAGATGGATGCCCCCACGGATCGCGTCGATCTAACCCGGGTGGCCTGGACCCTCAAGTACCTGGGTGTGGATAACGTCGCCCTCCTTGACGGCGGTCAAAATAAATGGGTCAAGGACGGAAAGTCCCTGAGCACGGATGCAGTCAAGGCCAAGGCCAAGGCGTTTAAAGGAAAACTGAACAAAAATCTGTATGTAAATAAGGATTATGTAAAGAGCCGCCTCGGCAAGGCGATGCTGGTGGATGTCAGAGAGCCGGACTTTTACGCAGGAAAGAAGAAGCTCCCCTTTGTCGAGAGAATGGGCCATCTTCCCGGGGCCGTCAATCTGCCGACCTCACTGGCGTATAATGCCGATGGAACCTTCAAGAGTTCTTCCGAACTAGCAGCACTCATTACCGGAAAGATAGGTAATGACAAAGGCAAGGAAATCATTACCTATTGCGATACCGGGAAATTCTGTACAGCCTGGTCGTTCCTGATGACCGAACTCTTCGGCTACAAGGATGTGAAGGTCTATGATGGTTCATCCCAGGAATGGATGAAGGATATGGGGCTTACGGCGGAAATGTAATATTGCGGACAAGCTTCTAGTTGGGGAAGCGGGGTTGCATAACTTCTGAACCCGCTTCCCCAACCTCTGATCCATGATCATCGCTCTGAATAATATTTTCAGGACTACCTGCGCTGCCCTTCAGTCCTTTCCAGACGCTTGCGGGGAATGAAGGCCTTGTTTTCCATTTCTTCCAAGGCCGCCCTGATGGTCTGAAGTTGACGAAAATCTTCCTTGAAATCGGATTTTCGATACCGTGAGGCCTCCATTTCCTTCATGGCAGCAACAAATCCCGCTAGCTCCTCTTCCCGAACCAGCCCATTTTTTAACAACTTTTGGATCTTCATTTCCGTCATCGTAAGGAGATCCTGCAGAATCTGTCTTTGCTCCAGGATTTCCTCAGACTCGCTTGGTGTCATCGCTGCTTCAGAAGTTTTAACTGTAGCTGGCTCAGAAACATTCTGTGCTTTCGTTGCCTCCTCTTTTCCTCCCTGCTCTTCAATAATCAGTTTCCCCATGAGGGCCGCAATGAAAAGCAAGTTACCGAAGGCACCGGCTATCACGTCCTGAATAGCGGCGATTTTTTCTTCTTTCATATGCCGGCGGTCACGGACGAGGGATACGAATAACGCCAGGGGATGGGATCCATCTGTAATGGCGGCAACTTCGGGGTGAAGATCGGGAAGTGGAACCTGCTCAATGGCCCGGTGCAACTCGGACGCTACGGACAGGCAGGCCCTCAGGGGTTCAAAAGCTGTCTCTTCCCGGTGTTTTACAAAACGGACCTGATCGAGGACTTGCATTGCCGCTGCCTTCAAGTCCTGATTGACTGCGAGGAGCAGGGGTTCCAGGGTATCGAGGGAAGTGATTCCTCCGGGATTGGGAATGGCTTGATGGGGTGAGGCGAACGCGATGACATCCTTTTTCAGAATTTCATATTCTTGACGCAGGGAAGCTATTCTCGCCTCCGTTACCTCCAGTTGCCGCAACTCACCTTTTTGCAGGTCCGAAACAAGGGATGGCAGTCCCTCGGATAAACCCAGGCACAAATTCCTGAGCTCCTGAAATCTTTGGACCAATTGAAGATGATCAGGGGTTTTCATCTTAGAATGTACCTCTAACCTTAATCTCTCGGGGTAGATTCCCCGAAGTTTGCCGGTGGTAGTTCATTATTTTATCTTGTTGCCATCCAGAGAGCTTTCCATGACCAAGTATCATCCATTCCCTGGAAAAAGTAAAATGAATGATTTATACATCTCGAATATAGCAACCCCCCCCGATTTTCGCAAGGTCTCAATTAGCCAGCGGCGACGTCCCCATGGTTCCTGAAGAGCGGAGGCGCTCCTTGCCCCCTAAAGGATACGCGGGGTCAGCAGCTCAGAGGTCAACTTCCCGCAAGCTCGAAGGCGCGCCGGTTGAGTTCCGCGGGGATCAGCGCCTCCCGCATCTGCCGGGTCAGGGCCGGCACGCCCAACCATTGGCCGGTGGCGGAAACCACGGGCTCCAAAGTCCCGTCATCCCTGACCACAGCGGCGCCGCCAGAGGCCCAGCACATTATTCTTGATGGTGTTTTCCCTCTCAGCTTTCCACCTTGTCCAAAGAAAAGCAGTCTTTCCCCGACCAGAATATCCCGATAGAAAGTATAATCGATCCGAACGGTTACTCCACCGCTGGCCGATACCATGAAGGCCGCCAGTCCCAATGTCTCGTCGAGGAGGGCCAGAATCGGCAAAGGATGGAAGATTTCATTCCTCTGGAACCGGTTGAAACTTTGCTTGTCGTCTTCATCAAAACCGGCAAGGGAGACAACAATCTTTTCCGTGACCTCGCCGTCAACAAAATAAAAGCGCCGCCGCAGTCCCGCCTCTTCCCTCTCTACCCCGCAGACGAAGCAGTTGCGGTAATAGGGCAGGGGCAGCAACCGGTTTTCAATATCGTCATAGCGGATGGGGAGGGAAGCCTGAAATTGGGTCTTTTTATGGGATCCTTCCTTTCCATAGTGGATATTGGCGCGCAGATAGGGCTCATCTTCTCCCTCCCGCAAGATTCGCCCGGATAAGCAGTCTTCGTTGCGAATTACGGCCGCCTCCACGGCATCGCCGATACGGAGACTCGCTCCTCCCAGGCGATATTCGACATTGAACGGATACTGATAAACAGGGTGCAATCCATCAGCCCCCATGTGGATCGCCAGCTCCAGCAGTATCCCCATGCCGATGCCGCCATGGGGGATGCCTATCCATCCCTCGGTGCTGCGGGTCATCTTCAGGCGGGACCGGACCCCCTGATCGTCCCGCGTAATACCTGTATTGCCGAACAGGAAGGAATGAATAAAATCATCCGTTTCTTGGGTTGCATCACTCTGATTAATATGTCCTGATTGCTTAATTACCGTCAATGCATCCATGACCTTTCACTTCTTGACCTTGTTGTGTAATTAGCATATCTTCTCAATAAAAGCATTATCAACAAATAGTGACAGGATAATTAGATTAATGACCATCCGTACCAAGCTGATTCTTGTCTATGGCGCCCTGGCCATTCTTTTCTCGGTAATATTTTCCGTTATCGGTGTGGTCAGGATAACCGAGAATGCCACGGACAGTGCCGATAAGATGAAAACAACGATCCGTAGCGGTCTGGAGAAGATTCTCGGGGAAAAGGCCCATGACTTGGCGGGACAAATGGAGATTTATCTTCAGAACCACCCCCTGGACCCTAAAGACCAGAATCTCAGGAAGATTGTCGTGCAGAAGATCCAGAAAACGGGGTACAGCGGCCTCCATGATGGCGTCGGGCAGGGAGACGGCAGGTATCTCTTCCATCCCGATCCCGATATCGAAGGGAAAAGGTTGTCGGATTTTCGTTATAAACTCCCAGCCCTATGGGAGGCGATTCAAAAGAATCTGACCGGCCAATCGGTCGGTCAATATTACCTTTGGGAGGAAAAAGACGGTTCCATCCGGGAAAAATATTTTGTGGGCGTACCTGTGGGGGGGACGGCCTGTATCCTCTTTGCGACGGTTTATGTCGATGAATTCTATCAACCCCTGATCCAGGCCCAGGAAACCATCGGCAAGGAAAGAGATGCGACCATCCGTATTTTTCTATTCTCATCCCTCCTGGCCACGATTATCATGGTCCTCGTCTCGGTATTGATTGCCCGTGGGATTTCCCGTCCCATCCGGCAGGTCGTCCTTCATGCCCGCCGGATGGGTGAGGGAAACCTCGATGCCAGGCTCCACATTTCCACAGGTGATGAAATGGAAGAACTGGCGGAGGTACTCAACAAGATGTCGGCCGACCTTAAGGACTACATCGAAAACCTGCGGGTAACTACGGCGGCGAAGGAACGGATGGAAAGTGAATTGCAGGTGGCCCGGGACATTCAGCAATCCATCATTCCCCATACTTTTCCACCCTTTCCCGATGTCAGGGAATTCGACATCTATGGAAAGATGATTCCAGCAAAAGAGGTGGCCGGCGATTTCTATGATTATTTCTTCATCCGACCGGACAAACTCGGGATCATGATTGGTGACGTCTCGGGTAAAGGCGTTCCTGCCGCCCTGTTCATGTTCATGTCACGCGCCTTGATCAGGGTTTATGGCATGGAGGGAGGAGGCCCGGCGAAGACCCTTTTCAAAACCAACCAGATGCTGGCCGCAAACAACGATGCCACCATGTTCGTTACCGTCATCTATGCTGAATATGACCTGCGGACAGGTAATATGGTCATTGCCAACGGAGGCCACAACCCCCCCCTGCTTTGTACGGAAGAGGCATCCGGGTTTCTTGATTTTCCCTCCGATCCGATCGTGGGACCCCTGCTCGAAAGCGACTATCATGAATGGCCCCTCGCTATGAATGGGGGGGATATGCTGCTCTTTTATACCGACGGCGTTACGGAGGCCCAGACGGCGAACGGAATCCTTTATAGTGAGGAGAGACTCGCAGTCTGGAATGCCGGGCAGGAAGATCGGGATCCGGAGCGAATGTGCCGTTCGCTGCTGATAGATGTGGAGGCCTTTGCCAAGGGGGCGCCACAATTCGACGATATCACCCTGCTGGCCTTCCGTGTCAACAATATACAGGGGGGATAACATTATGCGTTGTTTTATTATTCGTCCTGAGGGCAGGGCTGCGGGGATTGGCTGTATATTAATGAAGGATTTGTCTGAGGGGTTTGTCTTGACAGAATGGACATTCTCTCTATAATACATCACCATGTCATGACAAAGAGGGAGGAATCATGACCACCGTGCCAAAAATGAAACTGCCGGACATCCTGGCGCAGTTCCGTAAAAAGGATCGGGCGGCCAGCCAGGCGCAATCTGTGGGCCAGGCTTCCGGGAAAGATTACGCGCCCATCCAGCCCGGCGACGGGAAAAAGACCTATAAACCGTTAAAACCAAAGGGGGGCGCCTCACGCTCCTGGCCTTTTCTTGTGGGCATCGTCGTTATCTCCATCCTCTTTGGAATCAACGACTTTATCAAGGATTCTGAACCATTTAAGATCGCATCATCCTTCGTTAAAGAAAATCAGCAGATCAAGGATGATCTCGGGGAAGTCACGGAAACGGCCCCCTGGTTTCCATCCTCCCTAAAGACATCGGGCAGCACCGTCCAGGTCCAGCTCACCCTCCGTGTCGAGGGGAAAAACGGTGCAGGGAAGGCTTATGTAACCCTTGCGTATCAGCGGGATCGCTGGCAGATCATAGCCGCTTCCTATGAAAACCGGCAGGGCAGGGTAAACCCGCTTATCAAGGGGGACGTCCGGGACGCTGCCATTCATCCTGCCGCCGGGAAAAGCGGCGGGAACCTGTCGGCGGGGCACCGGTTCTTCAAGCAGAACGATTTTAAACAGGCCGTTGCCGCTTATGATCTGGTCATTCAGACCGATCCCAATAACAGCGCCGCTTATTACTGGCGAGGTCGGGCCTACAATAAGCTTGATCTTCCTGATAAGGCCGTGGCGGATTTCAAGCGAACCGTGGAATTGAACCCGACCCACACCGAGGCATATAGCTGGCTGGGCTGGATCGCTGAAAGAGACAATCAATACGACGCCTGTATCGATTATCTCACGAAGGCAATCGAATTGAAGGCAGACAACAGCTGGAGCTACTACCATCGGGGAAGGTGCAATTACCAGCGGGGAAATAAGAAGGAGGCCGCCCAGGACGCTGACCAGGCCTGCAAACTCGGTTATCAGCAGGCCTGCAAGGCAGTGAAGCAACTGCGAGAAGGGAAGTAGCCAATGACAGGGGGAAGACTAACCAGTAAAGAACAGAGGAGCATCATGAAATTTATCGCCGCAAAAATCGCCATCCTTATCACATCCATTAACGTCGTTCTATTTCTGCTTTTCAATCCGCCCTGGAAGTGCGCTTTGCATATCGGCAATACCACCATCAGCAAATACTGGGGCTTTCACACAATTATGAAGCCGCCCAATTCCTTTGATTACTTCTACAATCTCGGAGATAAATTTCACCTGCCCCTTATGGAGACCGGCCGCTATGATCCCAGGATATTAAATGCCTTTGAGTTTAATATTGATTATTCTTTAGCGGCCATCTGCATCGCCGGGATTGTTATCATAACGCTGTGGGGATTGTGGATCGTAAAATTCAGCGAGGAATTAATCGCGAGTAAGCAGACATGAAAAGTTTTCATCAGATATATCTATTTAAACAAAGGGGGTCGAGCAGGTGAGAAAATCGCATCTTTTGGTGGTGGGTTTTATTATTTGCAGTATTTTTTTGTCGTTTACCGGATGCGCAGGAAATCGTGGTTCCGGCCGGGATGCGACAACTATTGAGGACGATTATAAGAGTGATCGGGACATCGGAAGGGAGCAGGACAGGGATAGGATGGACCGCGGCGGTTATTGATAAGACCGGGTGGGCGGGTAAAACATTCTTCGTGAAGGACTGATCGCCGTCTGGCCAATCTATCTCCGTTATATTCCCATTCATCCAATGGTCTCTACCGCGGATTCAAGATCATTTCATGAGGCTGGGCAGATAAAGGGCGATGTCTGGGAAAATAATGAGCAGAACCGCCAGGATAATCATGGCGCTCAGCAGGTGAAGCGCCCCTTTGAAGATAATATGGAGAGGGACGTCTCTGGCGACCCCACCCACGACATAAACATTGATGCCC
>Ga0172379_10008528_pt1 | contig 12883 bp, 13 predicted proteins | sample GrowelOW334metaG_FD_119756 | JGI IMG/M metagenome (GOLD analysis project Ga0172379, IMG submission 119756) | Groundwater microbial communities from an aquifer near a municipal landfill in Southern Ontario, Canada - Groundwater well OW334 metaG | ecosystem: Environmental > Aquatic > Deep... | reverse complement strand
TTAATAATACAAGTGATGAAAAAATTAGAAATTTTGTGATGGAAAGAGCAAGACTTGTGGCTGTTGTTGGGCTTGATGGTAATACCTTTAAGCCACATACAGGAACAAAAACCTCGGTTCTCTTTATCCAAAAATGGGATGAAAAAATCAATCCAAAAAAAGATGATTATGAAATATTTATGGCAGTGAGTGAAAACAGCGGAAAAGATAATTCAGGGCTTGAGATGTATGAAACCGATGAAAAAGGCGAAAGAAAACTTGATGAACACAACCATTTGATTCAAAAACATGACCTCAATAATATCGCAGAGGCATTTGAAAAATGGGCGAAAGAACAAAAGCTTAGTTTTTGGAAATTTTAGTTTTAACTCAATCAAAGATGAAATACACTAAATTTATTGTTAAAAAATTCAAAGGTATTGAAGTGTTAGAGTTAGATCTGACTAAATATCCTATTGGAAAAATTTTCCCATTAGTTGGATTGAATGAGAGTGGAAAAACAACTATTTTAGAATCTTTGAATTTTTTCCAAGAAGATTTGCCTGATGGAAAAAAACATGAAATTTTACACAAAAAAGATAGTGGAAACTTTACGGGAAACATAGAGATTGAGGCTGAATTATTACTAGAAGATAGCGATAATAAAATCATTAAAGATTTTTTAGAATCTAAAACATTTAGACTCGAAAAAAATATTGAAAAAATAACCATTACCAAGAAATATACCTTTAATAATGCTTCATTTGAAAAATCAGCATCAACATGGTCGTGGAATCTTGAACTAAAGGTAAAAACTGGCACACAAAGATCTTACAAAAGTTTGCATTCTGAGAATAAAGAAGTATGGAATGAGACAGTGAATGAAGTTAAGAAAATTATTCCTAAGATATTATATTTCCCCGATTTTCTTTTCGATTTTCAAACAAAAATATATTTAGAAAATATCGAAACTTTAACAAGCGAAAAGGAAAAAGAAGTACAAAAAGAATACAGACAAATAATTGATGATATATTGCACACCATAAATTCTAGTTATTCACTCAACGATTTTTTAAGAAAGTTAAAAGCGCTAACAGATACAGCGAAACAATCTGCTTCATCTCAGATAAAACAAGAAATTTCTTCAATTTTAAATCAAAAAATTGTCGCTCCTTGGCAAGAGATTTTTCCTGGCCCAAATAAAAACATCATAATTGAAACTGGCAATGATCAAACTGGTTATTTTATCCAGCTGAAAGTGAACGAAGGCACAAGCCCCTTTTTGATAAATGAAAGAAGTCTCGGCTTTAGATGGTTTTTTGGTTTTATTCTTTTTACAGAGTTTAGAAAAGCAAGAGCTGATGAAAGCGGTGAATATCTATTTTTGGTTGATGAGCCTGCAAGCAATCTCCACGAAAGCTCACAACAAAAATTACTGTCTCTTTTTGAGAAACTTATTGATAAATCAAAAATTATTTATTCAACACATAGCCCATATCTCATAAATCCAAAATTTATTTTAAATTGTTTTATTGTGAAAGACATAGGGAGAGAAAATTCAAATGACTACGATTTCAGGCAAAACATCAAGGCAATACCACACAAACAATTCGTGGCAAATTACCCAAATGAAGAAACCCATTTTAAGCCAATTCTTGATGTTTTAGAATTTCACGCAACAGATTTTGAGCTTACGGATAAAATTGTTTTTACCGAGGGGAAATTCGATTACTATACATTCAAATGGGTTAAGGATATGTTTTTTGCAGATCAAGGATTCGATTTTAAATTTTATCCTGGTGCAAGTGTTGATAAATATGAAAATATTTTTAGAGAATATCTGGCACATAACAAAAAATTTATTACCATTTTTGATGCCGATGGAACTGCCGCGACAAAAGGCAAGGGTGCAAAAAATAGATATTTAAAAGAAATTTCTCAAGAATTAGAAAAACAAATATTTACGCTTAATGATATTGATATAAATTTTGACACTTTCACGACAGAAAAACTATTTACAGAAGACGAAAAATTACAGATTCAACAAAAATCATTTCCGAGCGAGACATCTTTCGACAAAAATCATTTTAATTCAGCGATACAAGAGCTTTTCATTAGTGAAGAATCATTCATTTTATCTGAAGAAACAAAAGAAAATTTCAAAAAAATCCTTGATTTTATCAAAAGTAAATTTACCCAATTAGATATATAACTATGGCACAAATAAGCTACATAAAATATAATGATGTCCTCGAAGCTCGCAGATACGATGCAGAGTTTTTTAAACCCGAGTATTTAGAAATTGAAAGAAAGATTTTTAAATTAAATAATAAACCTATTGGGAAAATTATTTCTTTACTTACTGACTATCATGCAAATGGAAGCTATCAAACATTAAATGAACATGTTGAGCTTTTAGATAAAAAAGACTATGCCCTAATGGTAAGAACTGTGGATTTTGAAACTGATAATTTTGAGTCAAACTCTAAGTACCTATCTGAGAGTTCGTATAACTTTTTAGAGAAAACCAAAATGTTTGGTGGCGAAATTGTAATAAATAAAATTGGTAATGCTGGTAGAGTTTATTTTTTACAAAATTTGAGTCGTCCTGTTTCTCTCGGAATGAATCAATTTATGATAAGAACAAATGAAAACATAAATAATTACTATCTTTATATATATTTAATTTCTCATTACGGCAAAAAGTTGTTAGAAAGAAGAATTACAGGAGCAGTGCCACTAAGTATTGATAAGCAATCTGTAAAAAATGTCATAGTGCCTATCCTCCCTCAATCTTTCCAATTACAAATCGAATCAATCGTAAAATCAGCTCACGCCAAACAAACACAATCCAAACAACTCTACCGTGAAGCCGAAGAATTGCTTTTGGCAGAACTTGGGCTTTTGGATTATCAAGTAAAACACACACTTTCTTTTTCCACTACCAAAAAAGAAATTGAAGAAGCTCACAGATATGACAGCGAATATTTCCAGCCAAAATATGCGGAAATTATCAAGAAAATTGAAAAATATGAGGGCGGATGGGATTTTGCTGGTGAAATGGTAAAATGGAAAAAAGGAGTTGAAGTTGGAACAGATGCATACACCGAAACAGGAAAAGATTTTGTCAGAGTTTCAGATTTTACAGTTTTTGGATTGTCAGAATCAAACAGAAAAATATCAGATGAAGCATTTGAAGGGCTAAAAAAGAATTATCAACCAAAACAAGGTGAGATACTTTTTACAAAAGATGGAACTATTGGAATTAGTTATGTTTTAAAAGAAAATATCCAAGGAGTTTTGAGTGGTGCATTTTTGAGATTAACTTTTAAAGAAAAATATCAAGATTTTGAAAAGGAGTGCTTATCTTTGATATTTAGCTCTATTCTTTGCAAAATGCAGGTAGAAAAATTATCTGGTGGTGCTTTGATTGCTCATTTAAAACCATCGGATTTTGAAACTTTTAAAATCCCTCTCATCAAGCCATCCATCCAACAACAGATCGCCGAGAAAATCCAGGAAAGTCATAGACTCATGAAAGAGAGCAAAGATTTATTGGAAGAGGCGAAACGAAAAGTTGAGGAAGAGATAGAGAAATAATTTTAATTTTTAACAAGTAAAAAATATGAGTGATAAAATAAATCTTATTAGACCAGAAAAGATTAATCTTATAAACAACCCCACTTTGACTGAAAAATGGGTGCAAGAAATAATTGCAAATGATCCATCTATTTTGGGATTAGGCGATTTGATATTGAAAGATAAAGAAAGAATCCATCCAAAAGCAGGAAGACTTGATTTATTACTTCAAGATCCTGACTCTGAAAGAAGATACGAAGTAGAAATTCAGCTTGGGAAAGTCGATGAGAGTCATATTATTAGAACAATTGAATATTGGGATATTGAGAAAAAAAGATACCCGCAATATGATCATTGCGCCATTATCATTGCCGAAGATATCACAAATAGATTTTTGAATGTAATCAATATTTTCAATGGTGCAATTCCACTTATTGCGATAAAAATGGAAGCTTTCAAAAATGGAAATGATTATTGGCTTAATTTCACTACTGTGTTAAATGAAGTGAGTCTTGGACTTGTAGAAGAAGATGAAATCAAAGAAGCAACAGATAGAAATTATTGGGAAAAAAGAGGAACAACAAAAACAGTTGCCTTGGCTGATGAGTTAGTGGCAATGATAAATGAATTTACTAGCGGTTATGAGTTAAAATATATCAAATTCTATGTTGGACTAGCTAAAGACGGACAACCTGATAATTTTGTTATTTTTAGACCAAAAAAATCAAATACCACAATGGAAATAAGACTGGAACAAACAGTAGAAACAGATAAATTGATTGAAGATGCAAGTTTAGATCTAATGGAATATGACAATAAATGGAATAGATATAGAATTAGAATTTCAAAAACAAGACTTAACTAAGAATAAGGAGCTGATAATAAATTTGCTTAAAATGGCTTACGGAAAAACAATAAAAGAATAAGGAGTTTTGGATTTTGGGCATTCACCCCTAACCCCTCTGCCCAAAATCCAAAACAAAAAAACAAAATTAAAATTCTTTTTTAGAGCAATCCCGATTGCTATCGGGATTAAAGTAAAACATGCACATCACATAACACGGCATATCTGGTTACGGCTTTTTACAAAAGCCTCCACCCATATTTGCCTCCGCTACGCTACGGCAAACATCAGATATGCCTAACGTTAGCTGAAATTTTCTCGGGCTAGCTATTACTGAAATCAAAGTTTATACTAAAAAAATGGGATTCATAATCATCTATATAACTTATCCTGATTTAAAAACTGCGAAGAAAATAGTGGCGTCTTTAATGGAGAGCCGCTTGATTGCTTGTGGCAACTTTTTCCCAATTCAAAACACATATTGGTGGAAAGGAAAAATTGAGAACTCCAAAGAAATTGTTTCGATTGTAAAAACTAAGACTAAGAATTGGGAAAAAGTTAAATCGGAGGTAATCAAACTCCATCCCTATGAAACGCCTTGTATAATAAAAATAGATGTTAAAGCGAACGATAATTATGAATCGTGGATAAACAAAGAGGTGAAATAAATCCGCCCGAGAAAACATCAGCTAACACGGCATATTCGACATCTCGATTCAACTTCGTTACCTCGAGGCGTCGCATATGCCGGATACGTTAGCTGAAATATGTAATTTTCTTAACGGCTAACACCTACTTTTAAAAAGAATTGAATTTTATTTTTTATATGAAAATAATTTTATTAAAAGTACCCCATATCTTCCAACATGAATATTAATTTTTACCGTTCAAAATTTATTATATTTTTAGTCATCGCCCTGCCTTTAATTGTGGTATTGATTTTTATTTTTTTTCAATCACCAGCTCCATCCTTAATAGGTGAAAATAATAACTGCCATCAATTAAATCTTCCTTATCAAGATAAGACATTGCCAATTGATCAAAGAGTTACTGACTTAATGGGCAGAATGACCGACGCGGTAAAAATAGGACAAATGGTTTTGATTGAAAAAAACAGCATTCATGATCTTAAGGATATCACCCAATATAATTTAGGAGCGTTATTAAGCGGTGGCGGAGCGGGGCCAAAACAAGACACTCCCCTAGCCTGGCTTCAAATGATTGATGATTATCAATCTGCCGCTAAAGAGACTTGCTTGGGTATACCTCTTTTGTATGGAATTGACGCCATCCATGGCCATGGCAATGTTCTTGGAGCTACAATCTTCCCTCATTTCATTGGCTTGGGCGCCACCAGAGATCCGGATTTAGTTAAACGGGTTGCCAAAGCAACCGCCGAAGAAATGGCCGCAACCGGAATTTATTGGAATTTTGCTCCCAATCTTGATGTGGCCAAAGATATCCGTTGGGGTAAAACTTACGAAACTTTTGGCTCAGACACGACCAATGTCGCCCAGCTAGGGCTGGCCTATTTGAAGGGAACCCAAGATTTATCAGCTGGCTATTTTCAAGTCTTGGCCAACCCCAAGCACTTTGTTGGCGGTGGCGATATGAAATACGGAACTTCCCGCAATAAAGAGTTCAAAGTAGAAGAGGGAAATATAACTATTGATGAAAAAACCCTGCGCCAAGTCCATCTGATTCCTTTCCAAGTAGCCATCGACGGCGGAGCACGAGTTATCATGGTAGGCACTGCCAGTTGGCAAGGAAAAATAAATTCTGACAACTATCACCTTTTAACAGAGACGCTAAAAAACGAACTGGGGTTTTCCGGATTTATTGTTTCCGATTGGTATGGAGTTTATCAAATTGAAACAAGTAAATATAATTCATTGGTCAGAGCGGTGAATGCGGGCGTTGATATGGTGATGACTCCGTTTGAATACAAAGATTTTATATCTAATATGCAGGAAGCTTTATCTAAGGATGATATAACAAAAGAAATGACAGATGATGCCGTAAAAAGAATTTTGACAGTTAAATTTGAAGCGGGCTTATTTGACCGTCCCCAGGCTCTGCCAGAGGGATTATCGATTATAGGCAACGACCAACATCGAGAGATAGCCAGGGAAGCAGTTCGTAAATCTCAAGTATTATTAAAAAATAAAAACTCTACCTTGCCATTAGCTAAATCATCAAACAAAATTCTGATTGCCGGATCAGCGGCAGATAATTTGGGCCGCCAGGCAGGTGGCTGGACCACAGAGTGGCAAGGTATAGATGGCAACTATGGCATTGAAGGAACTACCATACTTGAGGCCATAAAAAATACAGTTTCCAAAGATACAAATGTTGAATATAACAAAAAAGGAGATTTTTCCACAAAAAATAACTTTGCGGACGTTGGAATTGTTGTTGTTGGCGAAAAACCCTATGCCGAGGGCTGGGGAGATATTGCTAATCCAAGTTTGAGTCCTGGAGATCTATCAGCCATAGAAAAAGTGAGAGCAAAAAGCAAAAAGACAGTGGTCATAATAGTTTCTGGCCGGCCATTGAATATAAAAGAATATGCCAAAAATTGGGACGCGATTATAGCGGCCTGGCTCCCCGGAAGCGAAGGACAGGGAGTGGCGGATGTCTTGTTTGGAGATTTTGCTTTTACGGGGGTATTGCCAGTAGATTGGGAATTATACTAGTATTACTAACATAAACGCAAAACAAAATAGAATTCTTTTTTAAGAGAAAGAAAAAATATTTTTATGAAAAATTTTACCAAAGAAGAATTAGAAGAAGCAAATCGGGCAATAGTTTCCACTATTGGCAAATGCGAGAAAGTACTGCCCAAATTATCAAAAGGCACTTCTCAACACACATTGCTTATTCGACGAATTAAAGCTTTCCACGTTGCATCGGAGTTGATAAAAAAAGAATTGAGAAAAGTTATTTAATGTGGCAAAGTATCCATATATGTCCATCAAAACATTCATCAACTGGAAATTATATTTTCTCCTGTTGGCGGGCAACGTGTTTTCAACCATTGCGATTTTACCGTACGTAACGAGTCTGGAAGCGGATGTTATAAAAGCCTCACCATTGCCTTTGCCGATTGTATTGCTGCTTTCCGTTGTTCAAAGCACTGTCCTGTTTTCAGTTTTGTTGTTCATTGGATTGAGACTGGCAAAATCAACGGGATTTAAAGTTTCCATTCTGGAAAATTATCTTGCCAAAAAGAAAATCGAGGTCAACGTCAAACAAATCGTAAAAACATCCATACCGCTCGGCGTTTTGGCAGGCGTGGCAATCGTTGGATTGGATTTGATTTTTATCAAGTCGGGCTCGAATCTAGGAGGTCAAGTGTCCATACCGATTTGGCAGGGATTTCTGGCGTCTTTTTACGGCGGTATCAGCGAAGAAATTTTATTGAGATTATTCTTCATGACTTTTATCGTTTGGCTGATCGGCAAATTAATCAGGACAAAAAGCATCCCGACTGAAAACAACATAATAATTTGGTCGTCGATTATTATCGCCGCAATAATATTCGGACTCGGACATCTGCCTGCAACGGCGGCGATCACGACGCTCTCTCCACTAGTAATCTTTCGCGCCATTTTGCTTAACGGCATCGGAGGCGTTGTGTTTGGCTGGCTTTATTGGAAAAGAGGATTTGAGTCCGCCATGATTGCGCACTTCTCGGCTGATATCGTAATACATGTGATTTTTCCCATAGCGCTGAGCATGCTAGCGTTGTAAACTGAACGTATGAAATCCATAACCCTCCCCCAACTGCGCCAAACTTACGGTTATGATTGCGGCGCAAAGGCCATACAAACCGTGCTGGTTTATTACGGAATAGAATTGCGCGAGGATCACATCCTGAAAACCGCCGGCACGACAAAAAATGGCACGCAGATAAAAGGGATTATCAAAGTCGCTGAAAAGAACGGCTTAAAAACAGATTCACGAGAGATGTCGATCGGGGATATTAAAGATTATATCGACAAAAAAATTCCGGTGATTTTGGCGTTGCAGGCTTGGACCGCAAAAAAGAAAGTCGATTGGAAAAAGGATTGGATCGATGGACATTACGTTGTAGCCATCGGATACACTAAAGACAAAATCTTATTCGAAGATCCTTCTTCTTTTGAACGAACTTATTTAAAATACAACGAGCTGGAAAAGCGCTGGCACGATATGGATATAAAAGGCAAAAAATACGATCATCATGGCATAGCCGTGTTTGGCAAAAAGCCAAAATTTGATAAGGATAAGTTAAAACATATGAGATAAAAAATAGCCCCTCCGGTGGCGCTCCGGAAGGGCTAAGAAAGATCTGACCGACGAACTCAATGACGGCATTGATCAAGCCTAACTCAAAACCCCGATACAGGATATACACCGGGGTGTTTTTAACAGACGTCTCGCCCTGCGGGCACTCCTCCAACTGACGGAACCCCCTCGCCCTTCGGGCACTCCCCCTCAATTGAGGTAGGAGAGTCCGAGTCAAAAACTCAAAACTAAATCACTGCTCTCCTCCTGGTGTAGGAGGAGTGGCGAGCGCGGAGCGAACCGAGGTGGTAGCCTTAACTCTGCTGTTCCAAAAACTTTTTCGCATCCAGCGCGGCCATGCAGCCGGTGCCGGCGGAAGTGATGGCTTGGCGGTAGACTTTGTCTGCCACGTCGCCGGCAGCAAAAACCCCAGGAACAGACGTCTCAGTGCCGTTGACCTTTATCCAACCGCCTTCGTCGCACTCGACAAAATCTTTGAACGCATCGGTATTGGGCTTGTGGCCGATGGCGACAAACGCGCCTTCCATCGGCAATTCCTGTGTCTCGCCGGTCGCTCTGTTCTTGATGCGTACGGACTTTAACCTTTCATCGCCCAAAAATTCATCGACTTCCGTATCAAAATAAAATTTTACTTTCGGATTGTTTTTGGCGCGCTCAAACATAATCTTGCTTGCCTTCATTTTATCTTCTTCGCCGCGGACAAAAACGGAAACCGACTCTGCGAATTGCGTTAGCGTATTCGTATCTTCCATGGCCACGTCTCCCCCGCCAACGACTGCAACTTTTTTGCCTTTAAAGAAAAACCCGTCGCAAGTTGCGCAAGCAGAGATTCCTTTGCCTCTAAATTTGATCTCTGATTCCGTGCCCAGCCATTTTGCAACCGCACCCGTGGCAATGACAACAGCTTTGACCTTGCCTGGTTCTTTATCAGCTTTGAGCAAAAATCCATCTGCCTGTTTTTCGATGCCTGTGATGCTGTCCCAGATGAATTTGACGCCAAGACGAATCGCCTGCTGCTTGCTGCGTTCCATCAACTCCGGACCCATTATCCCATCCGGAAAACCGATAAAGTTTTCGACTTCGTTGGTGGTCATCAACTGCCCGCCTGGTTCCGGCCCGCCCCACAGCACAACGCTAAAACCTGCGCGCACCGCATAAACCGCCGCACTATACCCCGCAGGCCCCGCTCCAATGATGCCGATATCGGCAATTAACATGTTTTCTGTCATATTTGTATCTTTAATTATTGTCACGCTATTGTGGCAAATTAAAACATATCTAGCAAGGCCTACAGCCTCCCCACGACAATGGCCAAATATCCGACGTAAAGCGCAATAAACAATCCGGCCTGCCAGCGTTGCAGTACGTGGCGTTTGCCGATGAACATAAATGCAAAAAGCAGTGCTCTTGCGCCGACGCCGACCAGCACGTCGATGTTGCTTGCCGGATCAAAAGGCAGAGGGCGGATAACGGCACTGACTCCCAAAACCCAAAAGATATTAAAAATATTTGAACCGACGACGTTGCCGATTGCAATGTCCGATTTATGCTTGTAAGCCGCGATTGCGGACGTTAACAATTCCGGCAGTGAAGTTCCCAACGCGACAATCGTCAGCGCGATGATCGACTGACTTATGCCAAGCGCGGTAGCCATCGAAACCGCCTGATCGACCACTAACTTGCCGCCAAGCGTCAAACCGACTAAACCGATCAGAGTGAGACCAAACGATTTGCCAAGCGAAATACTTTTTATGTCATCAGCTTTCTCGAACTTTGAACTTAATGCGACGTTGACCACGTAATAAAGAAAAATCACAAAAAAACACAGCAAAATCAATCCATCTATTCTGGACAGCGCAGACAAGCCCGCATGATCCAATAAAACATCGTTGGCTAAAATCCAAACCACAAGCGCGGCCAACAAACTAAAAGGTATTTCTTTCCAAATGGTTTGTCTCTTAACAGTTAACGGATAGATGATGCCGGCGACCCCCAAAATCAAAAGCATGTTGGCGATGTTGCTGCCTAAAATATTTCCAATTGCAAGTTGCGTGTGGCCTTGCCAACTAGAGACGAGATTCACTACAAACTCCGGCGCGGAAGTTCCAAAAGCAACAACCGTCAAACCAATGACAATATCGGAGATCTTAAGACGCTTGGCAAGCGCCGACGAACCATCCACCAGCCAATCCGCGCCTTTAAGCAGCAGAACCATCCCGATGACAAAGAAAAACAATATAAGCATGCGCGTAATATACCAAACGGTGCGGGTCTTGTCAGGACTTATCAAGACGGCTAACCTGATTCTCTATGCGTAAGTTTTTAACGTCTCTCGCTCTCATCGCCTTTATTGCGATTTCGGCGTTTGTTCCGCTTTCTCAAGCTTTGGCGCAAAGCGAAGTCGACTCCAGCAACGACGTTGCAACTACCGACTCCGCAAGCACGACTCAAACCGGTTCGCTGGCCAATGATACGGAAGATGCTTTTGAAGCAAAAATTCTGCAAGTTTTGGACGAAAGACACTCGACGGATACGAACGCCAACGGAGCGATTCAACAAAATTTGCAATTAAAAGGATTGGACGGGGCTTGGAAAAATCAGACTTTTGAATACGTCGGCATTTCCGACATCAGCGTTTTCGGTTCCAACAAATATAACAAAGGCGATCGCGTGCTGGTGCAACACGCTGTGAATTCGGACGGCAAAGATGTTTTTTATGTAGTTGATTTTATCCGCAGACCGTATCTTTACGTGCTAGCAATAATTTTTGTACTCATTATCATTTTCATATCACGCGGCAAAGGCTTTCGCGCTTTACTCGGTCTTGCATTCAGCTTTTTGATTATCATGGAGATGATCGTGCCGCTAATCTTAAACGGCTGGTCTCCCGTACCCATCGGTATCTTGGGGTCGGTCATAATCTTTACATTCACGATCTACGTCACCGAAGGTTTCAACAAAGAATCTCACTTGGCGATCTTAACAATGTTTATAAGTTTGACCGTCGTTGGCATCGTTTCGATTATCTTTACCAGCGTCACGCGATTGACGGGCACGGCGCAGGAAGAAACAATGTTTTTAATCGGCATTACAAAACAAGCTCTCAACTTTAAAGGACTTTTGCTGACCGGCATCCTAATCGGCACCCTCGGCGTTCTCGACGATATTATCATCGGCCAAATCGAGGCCGTTATCCAAATCAAAAACGCCAATCCTTATTTGCCTTGGAAAAAAGTTTTTGACATGGCACTGCATGTCGGCAATTCGCACATGGGATCCATGGTCAACACCCTCTTTCTGGCCTACGCCGGCGCTGCCATGCCGCTCTTATTGCTTTTCAGCATCAAACAACCGCCGTTCATGACCTACTCGCAAGTCATCAACAACGAAATAATCGCAACAGAGATCGTCCGCACCTTAGTCGGCAGCATCGGACTTGCGCTCTCGATGCCAATCGCCACTTATTTGGCGGCGAGATATTATCACGTGGCAAAACCGGAGAAGAAGCATCCTCAAGCTCCTCAGGCCGTACCCGCTTCCCTTATACCCGAAGAACCTGGCATCACAAGGTGCTAACGCGCTAAATTATTCTTCAACTTGGAAATCTGTTCGATCAACAGAGTGTTTGCAGTCAGAATGATGATGAAAATCAAAATCAACGAGTTGCCGCCCAAAAAGATGCCGCCCATGATGGCGACGATCGAGGCGCCGAGAGTCGTGACAATGTTATCCATAGCGACTCCGACGATCGCATCACCAATGCGGCCTTTCGGATTGACTGAAAAGTTGTGAATAACAATCATCTCACCCATACAACCGATCAAGCCTGCAAGTATACCCGTAACGACAAACGGGATATGCGTGAGATGTGAAAATACATCCATTGAGTTGACCATACTCTCTGCGGCAAAAAGAATTGCCACGCCAGATAGGACAAGGTCGAACCAAATGCGAAGTGTTGTGCGACCTGCATAATATCTTTCTTCTTCGACAATCTCTCCGATCGGAGATTCCGGTCGTTCACTTTTGCGAAAATAATACAGCACTCCAACGCACAAAACGAACAACACGATGCCAACCGGCAATATAAGCTGATACAAATCACCGCCAAACAAGTTTGTGGAATCTTTGACTCTGCCGAACATGACCATGCTGACCGCTACAAATGCAGTTAAAAGAGTCAAAGCTGTC
>Ga0172379_10008527_pt1 | contig 12883 bp, 8 predicted proteins | sample GrowelOW334metaG_FD_119756 | JGI IMG/M metagenome (GOLD analysis project Ga0172379, IMG submission 119756) | Groundwater microbial communities from an aquifer near a municipal landfill in Southern Ontario, Canada - Groundwater well OW334 metaG | ecosystem: Environmental > Aquatic > Deep... | reverse complement strand
TTCCCTTCCCCGCACCCCAACCCTTTCCAAACCTGTTTGCTATTCCAAAAGTCGAATTTTAACGGAGCGCGGGTTTGACGCTTTTCTGTCATCTCTTCGGATGGCCGAATTTGCAAGCCCATTTTTCAACCCGCGATTCTCTTCCTGTTGTCGGGTTTCCGCCGCAGCGGACGCCCTCCGTTGCTTTTGAATCGTACCTCGACATACAATAAGATATGTATTATAAAAGGGGCAGGTTCGTTTACCAGTTATTTCATAATTTCCATTAGAAAGACAGCCGAACCAGCTGGTTTTTCTAGCGTAATCGCATTCCCGGTGATTTTGACATGCTCCATCGGGGTAAGGTCATGTCCGATGTCAATGACGGACACATTGCATTGATCTGGATTAAATTTGTAATTACCAAAATTTATAACAATTTCCCGTTTTTTGGTCTTGAAGCATGAGATTAGGATGGCGGTTTCGCCGGTGACTTTTCGTCCGGCCAAAACCCAGATATTGTCGCCAGCTTCGCTTTTTACCTCAATCCGATTCTCATATTTTGTCATCAGATTGAACGCTTTCATCGCAAAATAATTTTTATTAGGTGCGTACGTGACACCGTCAAAAAGTCCAAAAAGATCAAATGCTGTACCGGCGTAGTGATTGGCCATGGTAATGGGCGTGTCCTGAAGCCCGCTCAATGTTGCCGTGACACATGCGGCACTGTTGATCCCGGTCATTGTCTTTGCAAATACCAGGCGTTTTTCACGGGTCTGTTCCCGTTGATTAACCCATCCGGGATCAATGTAGTGCCATTCCGCTAGGTGCAATTCGGTATTTTCAAAGCCGTATTTGCTCAAAATCCGTCTCGCAATTTCCGGTTGCTGAATAAACGGATCTGGATTATTCGCATACATTGTCCATGTGAAGAAGTCTAGTGGCGCCTGTTGCCGTTTGCATTCCATAAGGAATTCGGTGATTTGGTTTTCCCCCAGTCCGTACATGGCCGGTCCTCCGACTTTCACCATAGGAAACCGATGTTTGATTTTTTTTGCAGTCAGCACATACAGTTGAATATAATCGCCCCATGTGCCAGTCCATAAGAACGGAACCGTATTTGGTTCTTCCCATATCGTCCAGTATTCGATGTTGTGATGAAAACCATTCGACCAGCCTTCGTTATAATGCGCAATTATATTACAGCAAATTTCCGCCCATTTCTCATAATCGTGCGGAGGATGGACGAAATACTGTTTCAGGGAATGTTCAATGCTCTCTCCAAGCCGGTAATTTATCTTTGTTCCGGTGGCCAGGCAGTTGGCAATGTAATCATCGGTGTGGTCAAAATAATAGTTGCGAGAATCGTTGTGGTTGAGATGAAATAATGGAAATATCTGATGAATGTCGATCAGTCTCATCCCGCAACCATTTAACGGGGCATCATGCAGTCGCGTCAACGGAATGTCGAGTGAACGCAAATCCTCAGATATATCCATGGATGGAATTTTCTGGGCTCCGATATACGGGGCTAAATTCGATCCGTGCAATCGGCGGATTTTACCGAGCGTCCGATTTGTCTCAATATTGACGATTGCTTCTTTCTGAGGATCAAGGTTGATTGGAGTATGCATTTATGTTCCTCTATAATGTTCTTACAGTTCTGCTATTTTTTCAGTTCATGAAACTCATATTCAGAAGTCGCCTCGCAGGACTTCATAAACAGCCAATATATTATCGACAGGCGTGTCCTCCGTAAAAGAATGAGTTGGTCCGGCGACATACCCCGTGCCGTCAAAGTTGTTCCGCAGGAGTTCTCTGACATGCTCGCGGACATCGTCGGGAGTTCCCTCAATGACTTTATGCTGGCCGTCGATTGCGCCCCAGAGACACAAGTCTTTTCCGAATTCCTTTTTTATGTTGGCGAAATTGTTGCCTTTAGCCTCTGTCTGAAGACGACCCGTGCAGGTTATGCCCATTTCGATAAAATCCTTGTAGAGAACGGAGAAGCCCCCGCATCCGTGGAAGTATGGAATGACTTTGAACTCCAGACACAGGTCAACGGCCTTTTGCAAGTATGGCTTTACATATTTCCTCCACATGTCCACACTGAAAAACATACCGTTCTGTCCGGCCACATCGTCGCCGATTCCGACAATGTCAATCAGCCTTTCATTAACCGTTAAAAAACGCCGTATGCGTTCGCAGTGATGATCGCTGATTTTCTTAAAGACAGCATGTGCCATATCCGGATCACTCGCCATATCCATCATAATATTTTCCATGCCACGTATACCCATTGCATATAAAAGAAGGACATTCATATCATAAGCGCAAACAGCTTTATCTTTTAAAACCGGGATCATCCACGAGGGGATGGTGTAGTCGGACCAGTCGGGGCTGGGCCATTTATATTTCAAAATCTCGTCAACACTGGTTGCGTCTTCCAAAGGCATTTTTTCAAAAATCACAGTCCCGTCATGAAGTGCGGCATGAACGCTTCCGCAGGAAAAATATTTACTGCCAGGAGGAACAATAATATTTGGCCATAGGAGGGCAATATCACAGCCAAGACGATCGTTCAAATCAAAATGCCCGGACTGTAGGTAGCCCACTTGGGATGAGTCGAGCTTGAGCCTGGCCGCAAGTTTGGCGGTTATGTTTCCGTCGCTCATGAAATAGCTGGGGACACGATCAATTTCCTGATGACGGATCGCACGCAAAACTCTTTCTTTCGATTCCATTGTTTCTCTTTCCTCGTTCTTGTTTTCGTACTTGTTTCTGCTAGACTTTTACTTTTTAACCATGAAAGACAAAGAAATCCCTGTTTTAAGGCGTATCATATGATTTCCGGTTTTCAGAGAAAAAATGAAGGCTCGTATTGAAAGGCCAAACCGGCCATCCGGCTGAATTGCACAGGTTCGGCTCCGCAATCTGGCTCCATCCGCATCGAACATGCATTGGTAAGGGAATACCGGGGCTTGAGACTTCCACATTGTCGCCTGCAATCATTGCATTTGCCTTCACAAACTTTCCGTCTTTACCTGCAATCTCAAACCAATCAGGTGGTTTGCCATCCCTGGTGCGCAGCCCTCCATGCGTCTGGGAGAAGTGGATTATAATCTTTCCCTCGACAATCTCCTGCGATCTATATATTGGGCCGGATGCCACCATTTCGCTCGATCCATACGTGTCGCGCATGGCAATGGCAGCCAATCTCTGTCCCACGTCACGCTTATTGGCGGGATGGCAGTTGTCCAACTCGCTAATATCGACGGTAGGGATAATTCCAGTGTTTTTGACCTCCCTGGCGGTCTTGTACTGCTGCATCCATAAATCTGCCAATTTGGCATAGTAGCGATAAGGGGCGATTTGCACCATGTAAAAGGGAAAGTCACCTAATCCCCACGTTTTTCGCCACGATTCAATCAGCGCCCGTTGCTTCTCCGCATATTCCTGATCGAGAAAATTCGTTTCACCCTGATACCAGATAACGCCGCGGATTGCAAAGGGGATGACGGGTTCTACCGCGTGAAAATAAAGGTTGGAAGGTCTTACCACAAGGGCATGCCAAAACACATAATTAAATTTATCGAGCATTGGCTCTCCATTCTTCATGAAACTAACTGCGGGAATCCGGCCATATTTTGTGACAGCATGATCCCTTATGAATTGAAGTTTGTCGGAGTCAGAAAGTCCATCTTTCCTCTGGAACAGTTCGCGCATTTTCTTGATTTCATCCAGCTCTGGCTTCCATGTTTCATGGGATTTGAAGGCATCCGGTGGCATCCAGGACTCGATGGAAGAGCATCCGACCGCCATGTTGATGATTCCAATTGGAACATGAATGTTTTTTTGAAGTTCCTTGGCGAAATAATACCCTGCAATGGAACAAGCAACCAATTCTCTAGGGCTGCATTCCTGCCATGTCCGGACGGGGAATCGATTGCCTCCAGGCTCGGGGGAGATATTGATATTGTTGCCCATGCCACCGGTCAGGCGAATATTTGCGGAGCTTGAATCAGAAGGCACTCGAGCGACAGAGCCAAAATTCAATTCCATGTTGGATTGCCCCGATGCTATCCATACATCGCCAACCAAGATATTTCGATATTCAATCCGGTTACCTTGTTCATCCATTATCAATAATGTCCTTGCAGTTGTCGAAGCCTGCATTGGAGACAATTTCACAAGCCACTTTCCATCCGCATCCGCAACTGCGGAAAAATCCTGACCGTCAAACCCAACAGAGATCTTCATGCTAGGCGAGGCCCATCCCCATACCGGAACCTGGCAGTTGCGCTGCAAGACCATGTTGTCACTGAAAATCCTGGGTGTTTTCAGATCTGCCGCCAGCGCGCCATTCGCAATCATCAATGCCATCATCGCCGATAGAGTTCCGACCCACAAGCGCAACGCTCCATTTTCGTTTTTCATTTTCATCCTTTTTTTGGGAAATTATAATATCAATTGCAAATACTTTTTATTATCATTGAACCTTCTTGAAATAGTTGCCGTCCATTGTCGGCGGAAGGTCTTCCACATGACCGTCCACCATCAGGTAATTGCCGATCTTGCCCGGATGACATCTGGCGCGTAAAAGCGGGCTGGCATAGTCGTTGGGAGGATAAAGGAACATATTCTGGTAATTACCTACTGCCAATCGTCTGTCCGGAAGGGAGACGCTGGCAGTCCCTCCTTGTTGTACAAATTGCACCCTTCCGGATTGTCCGCCCACGCATAGCGAACTGCTACGGGGTTCGCAATTGTGGTGCTCCACACCACAACCGTATTGCCGTCAATTCTGGCATCTGCCCATTCAAAAACTTTTCCGTCATCCGCAATGGCAAATTGTTTGAGGACATCGCCCCCTTTGGCAACCAACCCTCCGCCGATGTTTTTGAAATACAGGCGTATCTGATTATTCTCGATCTCCATCTTTTCATATAACGGTCCCGAATACACAACTTTCTGTTTATAGGTATTGCCTAGCGCCCAGAGCGCCAGACGCAAGCCGACATCCTGCTTGTTTTTGGCATGAACATCTGTATCGCCGATGTCAATCGCCACTGCCATTCCCGTTTTTGGCACTGCCAATCCTGTTGTTTGCGCTTCGCGCAAAGCGGCCCAGGAGGAGGATGCCGGTTTTTCACGGCTCGCCCCTACATTCGCCAGCTGCACAAAGAGGAAGGGAAAATCACCTTGGTTCCAGGCGCTCCGCCAGCTTTTTATGAGAAGCGGAAATAATGTCTTATACTGTTTCTGATTGCCGACATTGCTTTCACCCTGATACCAGATCACCCCTTGAATCGCATAGGGGATTATCGGTTCGATCATTCCGTTATACATTCCCGTCGGAAAAACATAATTACCAAGCAAAATCCTGTATTCGATAGTATTCGTATAATAATCAACTCCCGCTTGTGCAATGGCCGTTTTTTGTGCCGGCCCGACTGGTACCTTGGGCGGACTTAATGTTTTTCCGGCAATTGTATTTGCCGACCCATTCTTTGGATCAGGCATCTCGCCTTTCATCTTTATATAATTTGCCATTTCCTTGTAATATGCGGATATGGCCTGCGGATAATCATTCAGCAATTTTTCCCTTCGGTCAACGATGTCTTTCAAAGCAGGATCGGATTCCAAAGAGGACTTGCTGATCCATGCCTCGATGGCAGTGGCTCCCCAGCAGGACTGAATCAATCCGACCGGAAAACTTGTTTCCTCATGCACTTTGCGGCCAAAAAAATATCCAGCGGCGGAAAAATCTTTCACGGTTTGACTGCTGCATTCCACCCACTTGCCGTCCATGGGTGTTTTTACTCCATAGAACTTCCATAGATATTGCATCAGATCCAGCGGCTTTACGGTCTCTTGCAGATAGTCATACCAGAGTGAAATATTCTTTTGCGGCACTTCCATGCAGGCGTATCTTGTGACAAACAGCCGGATTTTCGGGTAATCGGCATTTTTGATTTCCTCCTTGGCGTTTTCCACGCCTCCGACATTCATCCTCATATTCGATTGTCCTCCGGCAAGCCAGACTTCGCCCACGAGAATGTTTTTCATGATGATCTTGTTTTTACCCTCTATGGTCATCTCAAACGGGCCGCCTGCCTGTACGGGATCAAGCTTGACCATCCAGTTCCCTTCCCGGTCGGACACAGTTGTCCTTTCCTGTTTTTCAAATGTAACCTTGATTTTTTCGCCGGGCTCAGCCCATCCCCAGATCGGCAATACTTTGTTCTGTTGCAGGACCATGTTGTCGCCGATAACATCCGGCGTTGTGACAGCTAGCGCCTTGTTCATCCCCGCGAAAAACACCATAAACAAAAAAACTGCAAACGCAAGCGTGAAAGAACCTTTATAAAATCCGTTTTTCCGAGCAGTCATATCAATTTCTCCTTAATTATACCGTACAGGAAATTGTATTTCAGAAAGCTCATAAGCCAGAGGCTTCTGCTACTTCAATTTCCCAACCGAATCATATTCCTTTTTGATTTCATCCGGGCTTAGAGCGCGATTGTAGATTTTTACTTCGTCAATCAGGCCGTTAAATAATTTGTCTCCCGCTCCCGTATTATAAAAAGACCCTATGACGGTTTTTACATCCGGAGCAGAATATTTTAATTCCATTTTTTCAGTAGCTTCAATTTCGCCATCAATAAATAACATCACTTTCTTATCAGAAGAACTGTAAGTGACAGCAACATGATACCAGTCATCTTTTTCAGGTTTTTTAAGAGACTTCAAATACGTGCCGTTCAATAAAGCCGCGAAATTGGTCGCTTGTCCAATTTGTAGATTGAGACCACCGCTGTATGCATCTTTTTTATTGGAAACAATTCCCATCCAATAACCTGTTCCATATGCCCGCACCCAGGCTTCCAGTGTAATGCTTTCAGATATTAACCCGGGATTATTTCCGCAGTCAACATAGCCCTGACCGCGCAATTCCAGCGCCATGCCCCTGATGCCCTTTCCCCACTTGGCTTTGCCAATGATTTTCCCGTCATTGGCATGTCCCGAACAATCCTTAGCCGTATCTCCCTGTCCCTCATCAAAACTCCAATAGCCGACAAGTCCATCTTCACTTCCTGCCGATACCTGGGCAGCAAGCAGACCTGTTACTGCTCCGCATATCAACGCAAAAATAAAAAAAATTATTTTAATCATTCTCTCATCTCCTTGACGTTAATGTCGTTTATTATTTCCATAATCTGTAAACCCTGGTTTGCAGGGGCAAAAGCCGATCGGTCAGCACATTGTTTTCTACGGCAGCAGATTGTTTTTCAAAAAGCAACTCGCCATGACTGATTTTTTCTCCAATGCGTATCTGGGTGTTAAATCTTATGTCTGCATCCTGCTTGTTGCCGTTGATGGTTATTAAATAGTAGCTTTTCCCGTTTTGCCATAATGACAAATACACATTATCTTTTTTTTCAACAAGCATCTCCTTGGCGGGGAAACTGGTCAGCTTGTCCAGCGCCTTTAATTCCTCACCAAGAATTCTGGTTGATTCCCACAGAGGAGCATACATGGGTTTATAGCGAAAATAATCAAACAAGCGGGTGCCGTAAATAAATTGCAGATAACTCATTACTTTCATTTCTGAAGGCGTTGGTTCTCTCCACGCATCCCACCAGCCATACATTTGAATCCAAAAATGGCATGGCTTATTCACTTCTTTATATAATTTATTCACAGATATGGCTTTATCAGCCAAGGTATTGACATTATTGTCGCCAAAACAAAAGAAAGCATAATAATCGCCAGAGCCAATATCAGTTGCCTCCCGACCGCCATAATCATATCTCAGCACTCCGTTGTAATAAGCCGGCCGATATGGATCCGCGTGTTTGATCTCCTTGTAAAAATCCAATATATCGCTTTCCTTCCTGCTTTTATTCGCCTCCTCCCACCAGCACTCCTGCTCATCCAGTAAATTCCAGGCCAGGATAGCAGGATGATCCTTGAATTTTTTAATTAAGGCAACTGTAGTATCTTTAAATTCAAGATAAGAAACCTTTCTATCTAGATAAAACCATGGAATTACTTTTATCTCATTTTTCAGGCATAGATCTAGAAATCGTCTGTAAATATGTTCACTGGCAAGAATATTTTGCAGTTCTTTCCCGGTAGTAACATGCCATAGATACGTCATCGTCGTAAAACCATGGTTTTTTAAATCCCTGATCTGCCATTCCTCCACTGTATTTTTTGGTGATGTATACCAGTCTGTAGTTCCTGGTGTATAGGCTTCTATATAAGTCGAGAAGTAAAAAAACGGTTCATTGTTCACCATCAGATTTCTATCTATTCTGTTCACTCTTACTTCCACCGCATTCGCGGGATATTTTACCAGCATATCCCTTGTCTCTTCGATTTTTTCCCCGTTGACATATACCGATCCGATGACCTCGTACTCTGCTTCAGGCAGGTTGCTTATCGGTAATTTAATCATTTTCCTTTCCTGTCCAGCCAGCAAAACCGGATCTTTGAGCAGTTTAAACTCGGCGCCGGTCAAGCTGTTTCTGAGAGTTACTTCCAGATTGACCGGACTGGAAAATCCTGATTCAGCCAATAGGGCAGCATATTCATCTTTCGTATAAAAAGAATCCTCCACAATTAGTTTCAACATTGACCGGATCGATTTCGGCGAGATTTTATATTTCATTCGTCTTGCCGGATTCCCTGATGCTGCTTCCTTGAGACTCAGTTGGACAACGCAGGATTTTTTCTCCGCCCAAGCTGTAGAGAAACCGTCGATTTGGAAGGTGGTAATTGGCGGACTGATGGAAACCGTTTTTTGTTTCATTTCAGGCTTTTCTCCGGCAGAAGAAATCTCGACTTCTACTGTCACCTCGTTTTTCCCTGCCGGGCTTTGAATTATTGCACCCTGCAAAGACAAGGTATTGTCTCCACTTTTCTTAATAAAGACATCCTGATCAAAATCCCAGCAGAATTTTTCAAGGCTCGCAGATTCCAGTCCTTCCAGCCAGCCAAATTTTGCCGGGTTGTGAAATTTTCCAAAAGTGCATGACCATGAGCTGGACTCGGGATTCTTCAAGTCTGCCCGGCGGTTTCGACAGAAATTTATCCGCCAGGGGGATTTAGCGTTTTTAACAGGCAGCTCGTAAAATGGGAAAGCAATTTCAATTGTCCATTCTCCATTCCCCTTTTGCGCTGCGCTTTTCCAATCAATATTCCAGCTTGCATCCGCTTTTTTGCTATCATATTGGGCATCATTGATATTGGCCGCAAACTGATAGTAATCCTTGCTGTTTGGCTCAGGCATTAGAAAAACTTCCACTGAATCATCGTTATAGGCGTTTCTGTCCCGTCCCGAAGGAATATCTGCCTTCAATTTATTCATATCAGGCTCGTGACAGCGGAAAGCGATGTAAAGATAAGACTGATCGTATGCTGTATAGACCTCGGTTTGAACGCTGGCAGTAGCTCCTCCTGGAGTCTTGAAATCACCGGCTTTTTTTGCCTGCGCCCAGAAGGGCTCATCGAGTTTACCGTCGATTACAACAGGCGAACTGATTTTTAGGCATTGAATATGAGGCAGAGTCTTGTCAGGGGATTCATCGGCAATTCCATAAATTGCCTTTCCAATTTCCTTCCCCACATCAGCATTATCTACAACAATGACATCTTTGCCGGAAGGTTGATACTGAGTAGTTTCTTTCCCCAGTTCGAGCTGCGGTGCAGCCAGCCAGACAGTTCCCTTTTTCTCTATACTTATCAATAATCTGCTCGTTTCTACCGGAGCATCATACCGTATCCACTCTTTAGTAATCGACCAGACTTTTGTAATGTGCCCAATGTTATCAATAAGTTTCACGGGAAAACCTTCTTCTTCACCTTTTATGTAAACAGAAAACATGCGTTCCTTTTTTTCACTTCCGCCAGATACCCCCCAATATGGATCAACACCCATAGGTGCATCAGCCATAGGATTGCTAACACGCAGACATTTTACACCTTTAATTGGCGGCTCCATCTGCTCGTCAATTCCGTAGCAACCCGTCCAATTTTCCACCTTCCTACCAAAGTCGGTCCCCCAGTAATCAGGGATGCCTGGATTGGTACACTGGGTAAAAGATGAATTGGATAAAAGATTTTTGGAGACTTCTGCTGCGATGCCAACATGAGTCCCGCACACCCCAACGCCGATGCCAATGAGCGCCGTTAGAATGCATTTCCTGACTGTTGAGTGCCGTCTCATACGCTTACTCCTTTATGTGTTTAATTTTATTGAACCTTCTTGAAATAGCTCTTGTCCATTGTCGGCGGCAGATCTTCCACGTGTCCGTCTACCATCAGGTAATTGCCGACTCTGCCCGGATGACGTCTGGCGCGTAAAAGCAGGCTGGCGTAATCAGGAGGAGGATAAAGATACATATTCTGGTAATTGCCTACAGTCCATGCATCAAGCGAATCACCAATGATGATTGTGTGTTCGGGGCGTGTCACCTCCGACAAGCGGGAGTTGTAGCCATAACTTTGCGATTGTGAAGGAATATTCCCAAATCCTCCTGCATGGGATTCAGCAGTCCAATTCCAGCCGTATCCAATGTTAATCCATGAGGGTGGAAGTGTTTTTGACGGACAATTTTGCCAAACCTGTCTATTTGCAGAATGGATAACTGTAGGGTTTACCCCCATATATGGATTCAACAAGTCAAACCAACAAACAGAACCCGTGTCATCGTTGATGTAGGCGCCGGGAATCAGCCTTTCCGAGTAGTCGCCAGTATAATTATAAAGACCGAGTCCCATCTGCTTGAGATTGCCCACGCAGCTTATCGAATTCGCCATGTCCTTCGCATTTTTCAGCGCCGGGAGGAGCATCGCCGCCAGAATCGAGATGATGGTGATCACGACCAGCAACTCAATGAGTGTAAATCCTTTGTACGCAAAGGATTTACAAACAACAACAGCCTTTCCCTTGCTGATAACGCCTGAGATTTCTTCTTTCATCTTAACACCTCCCTCTTAAATTTATCGTATAGAAAATTGTATTTCCCGTGTCTTAGGTAGAGCCTGCTCGAAAAGGTAATCCCAAAATGAAATTTGTCTAAAAAGTAGCACAGACATTCTTGTCTGTGAGTTCAAATTTCATTTTCAATCGCAGACAGGAATGTCTGCGTTACCCCCTTTTCGAGTACCGTCTAGGTAGGGACGGCTCTCCGCAGCCGTCCGTTCTTAGGCGGCGCGTTACGGAGAACGCGCCCTACCTTAGACGCTTCGCGTCAAATAAGTGTCCAAGTTAAAAAAATTGAACGTTCAAATTCTCAAGACACGCTAAAGCTGTGAACTCCAACAAAACTTCCGCACTTCCGCATTGTCGAACTTTCGAACTTCCATCGTCCTTCCTCACCGTTTCACCGGCTCTCCGATTCGCCGATTCTATCTGCTCTCATATTACCGACCTCTCCCCGTATTCAAAACTTACGAACTTTCGCAATCACGAACTTCCGCACTTCCTAGGAGCTGCGGTCGATTTCCTGACGACAAGCCTTACTGGCAGTTTCCGGTTTTCAACCTTGTCCAGAATATCGGACCTCTTGTTTTTTATCGTATCTATCAGCATGTTCGCCGTTTCCCTGCCCATCTGTTCAAAGGGCTGGGCCACTGTAGTCAATGGTACTGTCGCGTATTTCGCAACCTCCAGATCGGCAAAACCGATTACCGAAAGCTCTTCCGGAACTTCTATCCTCATCTGATAGGCAATCTGCAACACGTTGCAGGCGATATAGTCGGCATAACAGATAATTGCGGTTGGTCTCTTGGCATCGCTTTCTGACAGCATGTTTCTGATGAGCGGTTCATTCTTATCATTTTCCATACCGATGCTGTATGCAATTCGAGGTTTGCCGGAGCCGGGAACAAACTCCTTCATCCCGGCAATAAATCCATTTTCACGGTTTACCGCGAATTGCGGTCTGGGCTTGTATGAAATATATGAAATCCTGCGATGTCCAAGTCCGGCAAGATATTTTACAGCGTCCCTGACGCCTTGAAAGTCGTCGGTGGTAACGCCGATACCGGCAGATGTACTGCTCAGGTTGACGGTTGCACAGGGGATCTGTTTTTTACCCGCTTCGTTCCGGATAAAATCAAAGTCAACATTTTTGTCGGAGTGGAAAATTATCCCTGCCACACGCTGTTCTGTCAATTGCCGCATGATATTGTCCGGTGTGCTATGCGTCAAATGGTATACCTTCACCGCAAATTTCCGCTGGGTGGCTTCCTCCATGATGCCGGACATTATCTTGCCGGTGTACTCCCATGTTCCTATATCAGATGAGACAAATGCGATCACATCATTCCGTCCGGTGACCATTGATCTGGCGATTTCGTTGCGGGTATATCCCATCTCTTGTGCGACAAGACGGATTCTCTCGCGTGTTTCCGCCTTCAATTCCATCGCTCTGGGGTGATTGTTTAAAACATGGGAGACAGAACAGGTGTTTATCCCAGTCTTGGCTGAAATGTCTTTTAAGGTGACAGCCATGCTATACCCTCTAAAATCTGGTTTGATCTTTTTGAAAATTGTTAAGATGCCTGTGATACCTAAACGTTTAGGTATATCATATCAGATTTTGCATGGCATGTCAATACTTTATTGAAAATAAATGAAAAATAAGTCGCAAGACGGTAAAAAGTCGGTCTTTACGACTCCTTACCGTGTCTCGGAAAGAAGTCCTGGTTCCGACCCCGTAAAGGCCGATTACCAAGATGGCCTCGCTCTCTCTGTCTTTTTCTAAAAGAACAAAAAAAAGCGGCGCAATAGGATGCGCCGCTTACAGTTCAATTTCCCACGCAGTGGAAAATTACATGACTTCACCGAGTTTCTTGTAGAAGCCCATGCGTCTCTTCGCATCTTCTTCCG
>Ga0172379_10008526_pt1 | contig 12884 bp, 10 predicted proteins | sample GrowelOW334metaG_FD_119756 | JGI IMG/M metagenome (GOLD analysis project Ga0172379, IMG submission 119756) | Groundwater microbial communities from an aquifer near a municipal landfill in Southern Ontario, Canada - Groundwater well OW334 metaG | ecosystem: Environmental > Aquatic > Deep... | reverse complement strand
TTCCTTGCCCTGCCCCTTCTCATCGCCTTTATGACACAACCGGCAACCCATGCGAAAGTGGGGATCCCCCTTAATTAAGGCCCCGTCCACGACATATCCCTTGTACATCTCTTCCGCCCTAACTGGCGGAGGCGCCCCTGCTCACCCTTCCCCCTCTTCACCGGCAGTGATGACCGGGGGTTTATGGATGGATTTCATTAGGGCTTCATTGGTATGACACTGGACGCAACTGCTCGCGTTGGCTGACACAGCGGTTGAAAGGAAAAAAAAGAAGATAAAGGAAGATAAAACCGTTATAATTTTCATCGTTCCCCCAAATTAGCCTTTCATGACTTTGTAGCAAAAGGAACCTGATATGTCAAACAGATTGAAATACTCGATGTACTTTCTCATTGCATAATTCTTGGTTTTTCTATATTAGCTGATCAGTTACGATGGTCTTACAAAAGGCCTGAAATACCCGCTCTTATTCACTTCGGCTCGTCACCACGGTGAAAACCGGGGCAGTATCCAGTATTTTCAAGATTATAGTTGGGGGGTTGCTATGGGAAAATTGATGCGGTGGAGTCTGAAGAATGCCAAGCTCGTCATCATCATCAACGTCATCATTACTCTTATTGCCGGCTACTATGCCATACAGATCCGCGTGGATTCTTCGACCGAGGGCATGATGATCGACGGAGACCCGGCCAAGGATTACCACCGGGACACGGTAAGAAAGTTCGGTAGCGATAACATTACCGTCGTCTTCATCCGGGACAAAAAGCTCTTCACCCCGGAAAAACTCAAAGACGTAGAAAAAGTGTACTACGACCTGAAAGACATCAAATTTGAGCCGAAAAACCCTGAGGAATACGTTAAAGCCAAGGATCCCGAGGAGTATCTGAAACTAAAGTACCCGGTGGTATATGCAGAACTTGCCAAAAAACCGGACGAATATGCAAAGCTTGCCAAAAACCCCGAGGAATATGGAAAACTTGTTAACGACCTCGAGGCATATCTGAAGCCTAAATTCCCTGACAAATACAAAGAACTCCTCAAAACCAAAACAAACGTTACCAAAGAGGAATATAATAATCTCCTTAAGGAAGCCGTGGACAGGATAGGTAAACCGGGGGTAGGCCGCTGCGAGAGCCTCTTCTCCGTGACAAATTTCAAGGGCGTGGGCGGAGGACTGGAAACAAACCCTCTGATGGACCGGGCCCCGGAAACAGTGGAAGACGCCAAGCGCATCCAGGCCGATGCATTGAAAAGCCCTCTGTTCATAGACAGTCTCGTTTCTAAGGACGGCCAGATGACGGCCATCAACCTCTATGTGGATGTCGATCCTTCCGATCCGGAATTTCATACCATGTTTTCCAAGAAAGTGGATGAAGTGACGGCCAAGTATCAAGGAAATTTCGACCGGGTTTTCCAGTTCGGCAACTCTTACGGCCGCCGCAATATCGGCGAGAACATCATCACCGACCAGGCAAGGATCGTCCCCCTGGCCTGTCTGGTCCTGATCTGCACCATTGTCATCGCCCTGCGCAATTTCGGCGCCGGCATCATGCCCATGATTACAGCGGGATCGAGCGTCATCTGTACTTTCGGTTTTATGGTCATCGCAGGCATCCCGCTGAATGTCCTGACCGTCATCGTCCCTTCAATCCTCCTCGTCATCGGTTCCGCAGAAGACCTGCATATGATGCACGAGTACCTGGAGGGCATTGAAGAGACCAACGGCGACCGGGACGGTTCAATCAAGCTCATGGCAAGCAAACTGGGGCTTGCCGTCCTTATGACCTCCATTACCACGGTTGTCGGTTTCGCTTCCATCATGTACAATGACATCTCCATGCTCATCCAGTTCGGCCAGGTCGCCACCGTTGCCCTCACCGCTAACTGCTTCGCAACTTTTACCTTCGGTCCGGCCCTCCTCCATTTCTTCGGCCCGACCAAGGTCCGCAAGCACGAGGAGAAGGTGCATTTCATCGACGGTTTTTTCAAAGGCATCGCCACCGGCACGCTCGCCCTGGTCAATAATCCCAAAAGAAAGATCATAATCATCGTTACTCTATCCCTGCTCACCGCGGCCATGCTCGGCGCCACCTTCCTCGTCAAGGTCAATAACGACTTCATGGGTTACTTCAAGGCGGATTCCGAGATCAGAAAGCGCAGCGACACCCTCCATAAGGAGCTGGCCGGGGCTCAGACCTTCTTTATCCGGATTAACAGCGGCGCTTCAGATACCTTCAAGCAGTCCGAGTCTCTCTCCATGGTCGCGGCTCTTCAACAACATATGGCGGCAAAGGGATGGTTTGACAAAACGGAATCCCTGGCCGACCGGGTGGCCCTCATTCACCGGGAAATGAACAACGGTGACAAGAAATTCTTCGCCATCCCGGCGGATTCCAACCTTGTTTCCCAGTACCTGCTCTTCTTCCAGAGGGATGAAATATCACGTTTCGTATCGCCGGATTTCAGTGAAGTCAGCATCATGGTTCGCCACAATGTCAGTGCCAGCTACGAAATCACCGCGATCTTGGAAGAATTGCAGCAGTACATGAAAAAGAACATGAACCCGAATTTCAAGTACGAATTCACCGGGGAATACATCCTCATCAACAAGGCGGCGGAGAGTCTGGCCATAAACTCGGTCACATCCTTGGCCTTGACCCTTTTCATTGTTTTCCTCTGCATGTACTTCCTTTTCTGGTCATTTAAGGCCGGGATAATCTCCCTCGTCCCGAATATCTTTCCCATTGTTTCCATCTATGGCATCATGGGCCTACTGGATATTCCCCTGAACGTGGGCACGGCCATGGTGGCCGATATCGCCATTGGCATCGCCGTCGATGACACGATCCACTTCATGAACCGTTACAAACAAGCCATGCAGGAACTCCAGGACAGTCACGCGGCCGTAGCGGCAGCCGTACATGACGAAGTCCGGCCGGTGGTCTGCAGTTCCATCGCCCTGGCCGGTGGCTTTGCCATCTGCGCCATTTCCCAATTCATTCCCGTCATCCAGTTCGGCCTCCTCTCCGCGGCGGTCATGATCATCGCCATTATCGGCGAGCTGCTCATCACCCCCATCCTCCTCCAATCCACCCAGCTTATCACCTTGTGGGATATGATCGGTTTGAAGCTCCAGGACGCCGTGGTCAAGAGCGCGCCCTTCTTTGACGGCCTCCGCCCCTGGTCACGGAGGAAGGTCTGTCTCCTGGGTAGAATTAACGATAAAAACGCCGGTGAACTCGCCGTTGTCCAGGGCGAGATGGGCAAAAGCATGTACCTCCTTCTGGAAGGTACGGCCGATGTCATTGGTCACGACGAAGCTACGAAGAGAGATATTGTCTTTGCGACCCTCAACCCTGGGGATATATTCGGTGAAATCGCCCTGGTCCACCCGGGACCTCGCTCGGCGAATGTCAAGGCCCTTGAACCCATCAAATACCTCGAAATCGACTGGGAAGGCCTCAAGAGAATCCAGAAGATTTACCCCCGCATCGGCGGCCAGTTGTTCCTGAATCTATCCCGCATTCTGGGGCAGCGCCTCGTCAGCACCAACTTGATGCTTTTCAAAAAAGCGTAACTCTTAGTCTGAATCGACCCCTCTCATCCCGCGATGAGAGGGGACACCCACCACGAAGCGGACTTTTATACTTCCCTTTACATCCAACTGCTGCTATAGAGATGAGCATAATTGTATTTGCAGACCGCGATTGATTTTTCCCTAAACAAGAACTATTCCCATCAGGAGCCTATATGAAAAGAACCAACTTGATAGTTATCGCAGTCCTTGTCGCCGTTCTCGTAGTGCTGCCCACCTTCTCTTCCCTCATAAATCTTTACATCGACTGGCTCTTTTTTACGGAGACGGGTTACACCGGCGTCTTCTCAAAGACCATGACCACCCAGATTGCCTCCGGAGTAATCTTTGGCCTCCTTTTCCTCGGTTTTGCCCTGGCAAACATCGTCATCGCCAAACGTATAACCTTCCCCGGCAAGGACTACTATACAATCAGCGGTACACCGCTTACGATCAATCTTAGTTACCTGAGAACCATCCAACAAGCGGTCACTTTTTTTGTCCTTTTCATCGTCACGATGATGATGGGAAAATGGGGCGCCTCCCTGTGGTCGGAGATATTGCTCTTCGGAAACGCCGTGACCGTCGGTTTCAACGACCCGGTCTTCGGAAAGGATATCGGCTTTTATCTTTTTCAATATCCCCTCCTCGAATCGCTGAAGCAGTTTATCGATTTTTCTCTGATCCTGGCCATCGTCCTGGTGGGAATAACCTTCTTCCTTGGCGGCGGAATACAGATTACCCAGCGGCAAATCATGATCGATCCCCGGGTCAACAGGCATATCGGTATTCTCATCGGCCTGCTGATTATGAACATGGGCCTCGGTTTTTATCTGGAATCGCTGCGTATGCTCTATTCCGAACACGGGGTGATCTTCGGGGCCAGTTACACCGACGTCCACGCTAAACTGACCAGCTATCAAGCCCTGATGCTGCTGGCCCCTGTCGCGGGCGTCGGTATGATCGTCGCTATTTACAGGAAATCAAAAAAATGGGCGGCTATACCCTTGGGTGTTCTCTTTGCGGTCTATTTCCTGGGCGTTGTGCTCTACCCGGCGGCCCTCCAGAAATTCAAGGTCGCCCCGAACGAACTGCTTCTGGAGGCCCCCTTTATCGAGAATAATATCCGCCTTACCCGCATGGGCTATGACCTGGACCGGATACAGGAAATCCCCTTTGACGTCGCCTACAACCTCACCGGTAAAGATATCGACAAGAATGATGCGACGATTAAAAACATTCGACTCTGGGACCACTCGCCCCTCCTCCGAACCTACAGCCAGTTGCAGCAGATCAGAACGTATTACCGTTTCATGGACGTCGATAACGACCGCTACACCGTGGACGGCAAGTACCTCCAGGTAATGTTATCGCCAAGAGAGCTCTCCTATGCCGATCTGCCGAGCAAGACATGGATCAACGAGCGTCTGATTTTCACTCACGGCAACGGGCTCACCCTCGGGCCGGTAAGCCGGATCAGCAAGGAAGGGTTGCCGGAATTTTTCATCAAGGATATCCCTCCCGCAAGCAATACGGATCTTAAAGTGAAGCGTCCGGAAATTTATTACGGCGAATTGTCCAATGATTACGTGATTGTCAAAACGAGAATACCCGAATTCAGTTATCCTACCCCCGAGGGCAATATATACACATCCTATGCCGGAGAAGGGGGTACGGAGACGGGATCGCTGGTGAGGCGACTCCTCTTTTCTATGAAATTCCAGACGGAAAAAATACTCTTCTCTTCAGATATAACGAAGGACAGTAAAATACTCTTCTACAGAAATATCAGGGAAAGAGTCCAGAAGATCGCCCCCTTTCTCCTTTTCGATCAGGACCCCTATATGGTCATCACCGACGACGGGCGACTTGTATGGATGGTCGATGCCTACACGACATCATCCAGAATGCCCTACTCTAAGCCTTCCCTGCGCAACAAACCTGGGGTCCGCAATATCAACTATGTTCGCAACGCCGTCAAGGCGTCTGTAGACGCTTATAATGGCAAGGTCATGTTCTACGTCACCGACCCCAGCGACAGTATCATCCAGGTATATATGCGGATTTTTCCGGATATGTTCAAGAGCCTTGATGCCATGCCTGCCGACCTGAAACGTCACATTCGTTATCCCCAGTGGCTACTCCAGCTTCAGGCCTCCATATATTCCGCCTACCACATGACGGACCCCAAGGTCTTCTACAACAAGGAAAATCTCTGGGAAATTCCTGTTTTCGATGAAAAACTCATGCAGCCCTACTATACCATCATGAAGCTTCCCAATGAAAAAAAAGAGGAATATATCCTCCTCCTTCCCTATACACCGGCCAAAAGAGACAATCTGGCCGCCTGGCTGGCGGCCAGGTGCGACGCCCCCGACTATGGCAAGCTCGTCGTCTATACCTTTCCCAGGGACCGCCTTATCTTCGGACCCAAGCAGGTGGACGCGCGGATCAATCAGGATTCCTATATCTCCCAGCAGCTTACCCTCTGGAATCAGCGCGGCTCCAAGGTGATCAGGGGGAGCCTGCTGGTCATTCCCGTCGAGCGGTCCCTCCTGTATGTACAGCCCCTTTATCTTGCCGCCTCCGATACCGTCGGGCTGCCTGAACTCAGAAGGGTCATTGTCGCCTACGAAAACGAGGTGGTAATGGAAGAGAATCTCGAACTCGCCCTGCAAAGGTTATTCGGGGCAAGGAAAGCGGCGGGTCCATCAGGTGCCGGAACCGCGACTCCTGCAGCGGCGGCAGGCACGTCATCGGTCCGGGAACTTGCCGCCGAAGCCATGAAGTCCTATCAGCGGGCCTCGGAGATGCAACGACAGGGCAATTGGGCCGGTTATGGAGAGGAAATCAGGAAACTGGAGCAGCTTCTCAAGAAGATGGCCAAGTAAATATTTAACCAAATACCGGCGCGCCGATATTAACATCCATACCCGCAAGCGGGCACAACGAAGCATGAAAATCCCCTCTAACCCCCCTTTGACAAAGGGGGGTTAGAGGGGATTTTCATATAAATAACTTGTCTGTTTTGTCCGCAGGAAATTACCAACTGCTAAGGCGTTTTAAATCCGAAATTATGACATTGGCCGCAGGCATCCTCCGAGGTTTTGTGGCCATGGTGACATTTGTCGCAGGCCATTTCCCCCAAGTGGGAGTCATGGGGATTGTGTCGCGTGGCGCTCGTTCTCATGGCCAGTTTCTCCGCGTCGCCGTGGCACTGCAAACAGATGGTTGAAGCAACGTCAGCCTTGGGCGGGCTTTCCTTATGACAGGATGCGCAGTTCTGCCCCTTGGCCTGGTGCCGGTCGGCGAGAAACTGCTTTTTCTCCTCCGCCAACGTCCGATTCGACCATCCCAGCACCAGCATACCGATGGCAATGACAACCGCCATAATGAGCAGCAGTTGGGGTAATTTACGCCAATGATATTTATTCATGAAAATCAAACCTTCCTTTCCGAGGCTTATCTCTGAACACAAGAAGGATATGCACAGGATTGCTCCATAACATTTTTACACAATATGTAATTCCGGCAATTAATCCTACTCCGTCAAATTACCCCTCCCCCTCCTAACCTCCCTTTCCGGAGGGAGGGAGCAACCACGGCGACTCCCTCCCCTCAGAGCAGGAACATAAATTTCTATTTCCAGGTTTTCAACGCGGCGGCATTTTTCCCGGCAATCCGGCCATAAACGATGCACTCCGTCAGATTGCCGCCGCCCTGATAGACAAACTTCAGGGCCGAGGAAATTTCACCGGCGGTATAGAGCCTGGGAATCGCTTTGCCTTCCCAATCGAGAACCTCCCGTTCGGAGTTGGCCATAATGCCCCCCTTCGTATTTGGCCCGCCCGCATAGAGGGGCAGGGCGTAGAAGGGACCCTTGTCGATGGGACCGAGGGTGGCCGCCTTGCGGTCGAATTCTTCATCTTTGCCCTTTTTGCAGGATTCATTGAACCGCGCGACGGTCTTGGTCAGATTAGCCGCTTCCATCAGGCTGCGGTTCTCCTTATGCGCCTTGATCTTGGCGGCCAGTGCTTCCACGGTTTCCGCCTGCATGATCCAGCCGCGCCGGACGGCGTCCAGGTTATCCTTGGTCCAGGGAACCAATCCGAAACCGGCAGTGGAGATCCCCATGGACGTGATCGTGTACTTGGCCCGGAAGGTCTCGTCAAAGATCATCCAACTCGGCATCCGGGGATAGAGCAGTTTAGTGATGTCGAATTTGATGGCCTCCTTATAGAAGAAATAGCGGCTGGGATCGGTTGTGATCAGCGTTTCGGCGGCGTACCGGTTGCCGTAACTATCGATGACGATGGAATTTGGCCGCCCGATGGCATCGGTGATCAGTCCCATCTTCAAACCGTGATGCCGGATGGGCACCGCCATGATAACCCGGGAAGCCGCTTTGCCCACTTTGGCGAGGCCGGCGCCAACCTGCATGGCCATGGCGATGCCGTCGCCGGTGTTATCCGGGCTGCCGTAAAAGGCCCAGCCTTCAATGCCGGGACCTTCCAGGAAGGCCCGGCGCATGGGCACGCTGTACTCGTATCCTCCCGTCGTGATGATCACCGCCTTTTTGGCCTTACAGAAGACCTCGCCGCCGCCTTTTTTCTTACCCACTACTCCGATTACTTCGCCGCGGTCATTGCTGATCAATTTGCTGGCCGGGGTTTCCCAGAGAATTTTAATTTTCCTTTTCTCTACCGCCTCCCGCAATACTAAAAAGAATGCCTCTCCGTTCATTTTCTGAGCCTTGGGGAGGTCCTTGGTCGGGACATCGAAGTCCGCCTTGGTACCGAACGAGCTTCCGTAAACGCGGTACTTGCATTCCTTGGCTCCCGGAAACTGAGGGAACGCCGCACCGGAGAAACGTGAAAAGGCGACGCCGTTGAAAGCGGGGTCCAGTTTTTTAAGATATTCGACATTTTCCGGGGCATATTTTGCCCAGGCGGCAGCAAGGCCATCGGACACGTCCGGCTGTTCTCCTTCCAGCATCCAGGGTAGGTTTTCACCGCTGAACATGGCCTTGGCATAGGACTTCAGCGCCTCCCGGTCGCCGGTTGGGTCCGGGCTGTGGAATATCCCTCCGGACATACGCGTATTGTTGATGAGGTTGTTCTGGGGTTGTTTCTCCAGGATCAGGACCTTTGCCCCTGCATCATGGGCTTCAATTGCGGCGCAAGCCCCCGCACCGCCCAATCCGAGGATTATCACGTCGGCTTCGACATTCCACTTCTTCGGAATTGCCGTCCGCGCTTCTGCATTCTGGATGCCGAATCCGGTTACGGCAACTGCCCCCGTGCCGATCAGGGCGCCCTTGATAAAATCCCGCCGCCTGATATCTGTCTTTTTTTCTGTCATAATCATAAGTCTCCTTTCCTTTAAGATACATATATGGTTTCCCTGTACTCATTGCCAATTGCCCTGCTACAACATAGCGGTAATAGAGGATACTTCATTCCCTGCCGGTTGTCAATATTGGATGGTCACCAATAACTGTAACTGCCAACCACGACACAATGGCGACAATACGATGTGCTTCTGAACAAGCTGAAAATAACCATCCTGAAAAAGAAGAGGCGACGCAGGCGCATAACTAAGAATACGTTGGGGAGTTGACGACGCAGCAACGAGGCTTGGCGCATGAAGGCACATCCAAAGCGGACAAAAGGGTTGTTAGCGAATCGAATATTCCGTATCGCCCCCGGCCAGGTATTGGATTGCCTTCAGAGCCGGGGAGATTTCCTCATCTTTATTGAAATAACCGAACCCAAAACGGATCGTCCCATGAGAGAAAGTTCCGATGGTCCGGTGAGCAGTAGGAGCGCAGTGGAGTCCCGGCCGGCAGAGAATCCCAAAACGTTCATCCAGTTCCAAGGCCGCCTCGGAGGGAGAAATGCCGGCGATGTTAAATGATACTACCGCCGTCCGGTTTGCGGCGTCGGGAGGACCATATACGGTGATGCCGGACAGGGCCGCGAGTCCAGCAAGGAATCGCGTGGTCAGCATTTCCTCTTTGCTGCGGATGGCTTCCACTCCTTCGGCAAGAACAAAACGGACACCGGCGCCCAGACCAGCGAGTCCGATGGTGTTAGGGGTTCCCGATTCGTATTTGTCGGGCATGAAATCCGGTTGCCTCTCAAACTCCGAGCGGCTCCCCGTACCACCCATCATCAACGGCCGGATCTGCTTTTCCAGTCCCTCCCGAACATAAAGTCCCCCCGTCCCCTGAGGGCCAAAAAGGGATTTATGGCCGGAAAAAGCGAGGAAATCAATGGCCATTTCGTCAACATTGATGGGCAATGACCCCGCCGTCTGGGCGGCGTCCACACAGAAAATGATTCCATGGTTTCGGGCGATTCTCCCCAGCTCGGCAATGGGCTGGATAGTTCCCGTCACGTTCGAGGCGTGGGTTACAACCAGCAGGCGGGTATGGGGCCGAATCGCGGCGATGACATCCGCCGGGTTCAGTCTGCCGTCACCGGAACATGGAACAACTGACAAATGGACCCCCTGGGTCTCTAAAAAGCGTAACGGCCGCATGACGGAATTATGTTCCATACTGGAGGTGATGACATGGTCGCCCGGATTGAGGATGCCGGACAGGGCGATGTTCAGCGCCTCCGTGGCATTTTTCGTGAAGGCAATTCGGAGGGAATCGTCACATCCAAAAAGCTCCGCCAGAACCTCCCGGGCTTCCATGATAACCCGTCCCGCATCGAGAGAGCGTTGGTGTCCGGAGCGGCCGGGACTGCCGCCGATCATCTCATTATAATTGATCATCGCCGCCATCATCCCCGCAGGTTTGGGCCAGGACGTGGCGGCGTTATCGAAATAGATAATAGAGTTGTTTAACTGATCAAGCGGCATGGCCTATCTCCAGGTTTCACGGAATGACGAAATCTCTCAAGGGGGACAGATTTCAAATCTATCCCCCTTCTGCTCACAGCAATACTACCTTGTCCCATTTAACTCTCCCCAGGAGTTCCCCTGCTACATCCAGCTGCTTATCTTCGGTAGTGCGTAAACAGACGCCGCAGTCCGAACTTATATGGCGGGGCACGGGAATCAACTTATGGGCGGTTCCCGCGGCCTTGAGGATCTTTTCCGCCTTCAGGGCATAGCTGACGGAAGGAAACAGGAATACTATGTACCTTTGCTCTTCCATCAGGGGCGCATCAGACGGCCGGCGCCGGCCATCGTTTCGGCTATGTCGTACATATTGGAGATATGGCCGGCAGCCACCTGATCGCCAATTTCGAAGTAGTTGACACAGGTTCCACAGACCAGGATATCAACCCCGTCCTTTTCCAATTGCTGCAGATCATCGAGGACAGTCGAATCCTTCACCGCCAATTTGACCCCGGAGTTGTAACAAATGACCTTATACGGCAGGGGTTTCAACTGAAGGAGGGTGTGGACAAAACTCCGGATCAGGATATCTCCCAGGACGTCGTCACCCCGTCCCATGTGATTATCCGAAAGAACAACGACAAGAGGGCCTGTTTCCTTTCCCGCGACAACGGCGCAGGACAGCTCGTCTTCTAAAGATCCCGGTGGGAGATGAGCAACAGCCCCGGTCCTTGTAAGGGCTATCTCCCACATTCCCGCCTCTCTTTCCGTAACCGAAAAGCTACAGGCCATTTTCAAAGCCAGGCGACGGATGTTTTCCACGGCCATGTCATTGTCCACCAGCACGGTTATCTGCTCATTTTCTTCGATCGCTTTTTTCGCCATAATGACAGGCTCCGGGCAGGCCAGCCCTCGGGAGTCGATGTTTACCGGCATTAATCATAACCTCCTATTATCTTAACGTGTTTATCTATCATAATTCAAGTTAGATTGTCCCTTTTTCTATGTTTTCCAACCAGTGCCAGATCATGCGTAAAAATGGTCGCGGCAGATACTTTGGGATCGAAAGTTTGTTCACACCATTAATAATGTAGTCATGGTGCTCTCGCCGGACGATGGAGCAGTTTCCATATAACCCATATAGCGATAATTATGGCGGCGGTGAAAGCAACGATCGGCATTAGCAGGGACAGGGTCGTGGCAATAACCGCTCCGGCAAGCTCAATCGTAGACATCACGACATTCGCCATACCGCCCGTCGAAACGGTGGACATGCCTCTCAACAGGGCGGTGCCCGTCTGAACGGCGCCGGCCATGCCGCCACCGGCAATCAAGGCAATCGACCATTTCATGAAGGGAGACACATCGCTCATGGCAGACGCAGCGGCGATTGTTCCTGCGGCGACAGCCAGAGGTGTGGTCACAGCGTCAAGAAGATTATCCATCCAGGGAATGTAATAGGCCCCGATCTCCAGAGCCGCCGCCGTCGCAAATGCGATCAGGGCAGGCCAGGTCCCGATCCATTGAAACTCCGGGGCCAGGTTGACATAACCATTCATGGCGGCGATGCTCAGCCCGAGAAAGGGCAGGATGACGCGGAAACCGCAGGCCGCGCTCAAGCCAATGCCGATAACAATCCCGGAAAATCCGCTCCAGAGTGGTTCTATAGCGCCGACCATAATTATGCCTCGGGGGTCCGCCGTTTCAAGAGCTGGGTGCATAAAACCATTTGCACCGTTTCATCACGCTGGTTCAAGGTTGCGCATCGCAAGCGCACCGTACCTCGATCCGGTCGTGAGGCCGACGGACGGACATCGATGACCTCAGCTACGGTCCGCAGTGTGTCGCCAGGCCGCACTGGGCTCAGCCAGCGCAGCTCATCGAAGCCGGGCGACCCCAGATTGTTGGTCAGGACGCCGGTCATGAGGAGCAACCTGAATGTGACGGCAACGGTATGGATGCCGCTGGCGATAAGACCCCCATAAAGTGACTTTTTCGCCGCTTCCTGATCCATATGGAAGGGTTGCGAATCAAAGTGCATGGCAAAGTCAATGATGGCGCTCTCGGTCATGGTAAGGCCGGACGATTCAAAACAATCCCCGGGCTGGAAGTCGTCGAAATAGAAAGATTTCTCCATGTGCTCTTTCCTCACTGATATGTAACTATGTAAATCGTGTAATTCTTAGCTCGCAATTTTTCACTGTTTCCATATTATCCGCCCGCGGCATATCTTCACAGAATGAAGGGGATAATTCTTTTCGTCCTTTCCATATACGCCGGGTAGTCCCGAAAGTGCCGTTTCAATATACCTTCCTCATACAACATTTTAATCATCAGGTCAGCCATAAGTATCAACCCAACGATCAAGCTTAGCAGGGTAGATCGATCAATAATAAGCGCCCATATGGTCAATAAGACGGACGCATACATCGGATGTCTGATGAAGCGGTAAGGTCCC
>Ga0172379_10008525_pt1 | contig 12884 bp, 11 predicted proteins | sample GrowelOW334metaG_FD_119756 | JGI IMG/M metagenome (GOLD analysis project Ga0172379, IMG submission 119756) | Groundwater microbial communities from an aquifer near a municipal landfill in Southern Ontario, Canada - Groundwater well OW334 metaG | ecosystem: Environmental > Aquatic > Deep... | reverse complement strand
TGATTCAACAATTTTATAGTTATTTCGTTTAGCTACTTTCAACATCACTTTTCTCATTACCCCAAATAAAATATCTTTTTCAAAAGGAGTAAAAATGGTTTTACCTTTGATGCAAAAAAAATTAGTCCTTGTCCCCTCAGTTATAAATCCTTTATTATTGATTAAGAGCGCATCATAAGAACCTGATTTCTTAGCTTTTTTGTAGGCAAGGTAGCTCCGCATCATGTTTAAAGTTTTAGCATGAGGAAAAGCCCTCTCGTATTGATAAGTGATAAACTCTGCTCCGTCCCGATATAATTTATGGTCCGGAAAAAGCGGATTCAGACAGAAGATATTCAAGATAGCTTTTTCTTTGGTGGCTCCGCCAATCAAAAGTATTTTAAGATTAAAGGTTTCTGATTTGTAATCAGAAATGAGGTCCGTGATGCTTTTTTTTATAAATTCTCTGTTAAATAAATAAATTAACCCAATTATTTTTGCTGATTCCATCAATCTTTCAATATGATCATCAATAAAATAAATCATTCCATTTACAACCCGCAGACTTTCATAAACCCCAAAACCATAGGAATATTCTATATTGTTTAAAGGAATAACTGCCTGTTCAATCGGCAAAATTTTTCCATTTTGAGAAAAGTATTTAAAGTCCATATATTTTACTCCCACTCCATCGTTGCCGGGGGTTTGGTGGTAATATCGTAGACGACGCGGACAACCTCAAAAACTTCAGTAACTATCCGTTCGGAAATTTTAGCTAAAACATCATAAGGTAGCCTTACCCAGTCGGAGGTCATCGTGTCTTTTGATTCAATTGCACGGACTGCAATCAATTCGCCATATTTTCGTTCATCACCGGTCACGCCCGTAGTTTTTATGCCGGTAAAAACGGCAAATGCCATCCAAATTTGATCGTAAAGGCCAGCTTTTTTAATCTCCTCAATGACAATTCTGTCAGCTCTTTTTAAAATATCCAGTTTTTTTTCCGTTACCTCTCCAATTAAACGAACTGCCAGTCCCGGACCGGGAAAAACATGACGGGTGACCATTTCCAGTGGAAATTTTGATTCTGTTGCAATTTTTCTTACCTCATCTTTGTAAAACATTCGCAGTGGTTCTACTATCTTAAAACCGTGTTTTTCAGGCAGTCCGGCCACATTATGATGGCTTTTTATTTTATGCGAGTGTTGTGTTCCCTGACTTTCAATCACATCCGGATAAATTGTTCCTTGAATAAGGATTTTTGCTCCAATTTTTTTCGCTTCTCTTTCAAAAATCCTTATAAATGTTTCGCCAATGACGGTTCTTTTTTTCTCAGGATCAATCACGCCCTTAAGTGCTGTCAGAAAATCTTTTTTTCCATCAATAACTTTAAGAGGAAGTTTTAATTTATTTTTAAAAGTATTTATGACTTCTTCCGTTTCCCCAATCCTCATCATCCCGGTATCAACGTAAAAACAAGTCAGGTTTTTACCAATTACCTGATTAGCCAAAAATGCGGCTACCGATGAATCGATCCCGCCGGATAATGCACAAACTGCTTTATTGTTACCTATTTCTTTTTTCAAATAACTTTTTATTTCCTCAATTTTTTTAGTTTCAAGCAATGGATTTTCTCTGCAAATTTTTATGACAAAATTATTTAATATCTTCTGTCCATATTGAGTATGGTGAACTTCCGGATGAAACATAATCCCGTAGATTTTCTTTTTTTCATCGGCAAAAGCAGCTACTGGAACAGCCGAAGTTGATCCGACAACAACCGATCCTTTTGGAGGTTCAACCACTTGGTCAAAATGGCTCATCCAAACTTTAAAATCTGCCTTATTCTTTTTCCAATCAGAAAAAAGTGAACATTCCTTTTTCAAACTAAATTCCGTAGGACCATATTCCTTCTTTTTTCCGGGAGCTACTTTTCCACCCAGCATCTGCCCAAGCACTTCCAATCCGTAACAGATTCCCAATACCGGAATTCCCAATTCAAAAATTGCTTTATCAACTAAAAGAGCGTCCTTTCCAAAAACTGAAGCCGGGCCGCCTGACAAAATAATTCCCCGCGGAGCTAATTTTTTGATTGATCTAAACGCATCTTGAGGAAGAACAATCTCTGATTTTACCCCCAAATCCCTGATTCTCCGTCCGATTAAATGAGTTGTCTGGGAGCCAAAATCAACAATAACAATCATTTGTTATTTCAAAAATATGTTAACTTCTTTTTCAGGCAGACCAATTTTTATCAATCTTTCTCTAATCTCTTTTATTTTTAAACCGCTTTTTTTCCACTTTAAAGCTAATCCATCAATCACTTCCCGCCTTTCATGAGGAAAAACGATCCAAGCGTCAGTCTCGCTGCCGACAAAATCCGGTTTTATGACTGCAAATTTTGGTTTGTGAAAAAGTGTTGCCGTTGTGATTGAAGTAGGACCGAAATGTTCCAAATATTTTATTGCATATTTTAAACTATGCCCGGAATCATTAACATCGTCAAATAAAATTACTCTTTTTTTAGCTAAAGGAATAGTTAATGGAATTTCCAATAAAGGTTTTCTTAACTTTATTCCGGGAGAGGAAGAATCATAAAAAGACAGTTTAAAACTTGAAAGTTCATAGACCTGCAAAATGTCCGCCATCGTCCGGGCCCAAGTCCAGCCGCCTTTGGCCAAGGTAATTAGAGTGTCAAACTTTTTTTTGCTTTCATTTATTTCAACTCCTAAATCAAGACAGATCTGTCCCATCTCTTCCCAAGTTGGAGCAATATACGCCCAGGATTCTTTTAAAAACTGGGTTTTTTTGAAGAGAATTTTATTATTACTCATTGATGATTATATCATAGCTTATCAAAGAAAAAATTCAAGGGAGAAAAAATTACAATCTTTCAACTGGGGCTTTATTGTTAGAAGTAAGAGCTATTATTCCTACAAAACCCCATGCCAAAACATTTGCCAATCCTTCCCATCCGATCTTTAAAGCCGAGTGGGTTGCTTCTGAAGGAGGTGTAACTAAATTTGAAATAAAAGGAACGCTCATAAATAAAAGTGATAAGGCTACTCCTACAATTTTCCCAAAATTATTTTTTATTTCTTTAGCTTGAATTACCGCCATATTTTAATTATTATACCAATCTATGTGTAATTTTCAACTTTCCTATTGCTTTTTTTGTTTTTTTACGTCAGAATGAAATCATGCTGATTAATCCAAAACCAGAAGTAGTTAAAAGCTCCCATATCAAAGATTACGAAAAACTTTATAAAGAATCTATTGCCGATCCTGAACTTTTTTGGGAAAACATTGCTAAAGAATTAAGCTGGTATAAACCTTGGGAGAAAGTCCTGGATTGGAAATTCCCTTATGCCAGGTGGTTTGTCGGCGGACAAACAAATATTGTTTATAACGCCCTTGACCGCTGGCAAAATACTGATGTTAAAAATAACACAGCTTTGATTTGGGTGGCCCAGGACCAAAGTGAACGGCGATTTACTTACGGACAATTAAATGAAGAGGTCTCAAAATTTGCCAATTCTCTTAAATCTTTAGGAGTCAAAAAAGGTGATAAGATCACAATCTATCTGCCAAGGATTCCGGAGCAATTCATTGCCATGCTTGCTTGTCTAAAAATCGGAGCTGTTCATTCTGTCGTGTACTCTGGTTTTTCGGCTGATGCTTTAAAAAACCGTGTCGAGGATGCTCAAGCCAAAATAGTCATTTGCTCTAATTCATATCCCTATGGGAAAAAAATTGTTGAATCGAAAAAAAATGTTGATGAAGCGTTGAAAGAAAATAAAACCGTTGAAAACGTGATTGTGGTTGAGAGAATTAAATCTGATTCGCCAGCTGGCGAACAAAATCCTGAAATTAAATCATATAAAGAAATATTTTGGAATGAATTGGTGAAAAAGCAAAGTCCTGTTTGTCCGACTGAGGTTATGGAATCTTCTGATCCGGCTTTCATTCTTTACACGTCCGGAACAACAGGAAAACCGAAGGGCATAATTCACGGACATGGAGGTTATATGGTTGGAATTTATGCGACTTTAAAATTTGTTTTTGATATTTCTCCCTACGATGTTTTTTGGTCAACGGCAGATGCCGGCTGGATTACCGGACATTCATATATCCTTTATTCTCCTCTGATTAACGGAATTACTACGTTCGTATATGAAGGAACTCCTGACTTCCCCGATATCGAAATCTGGTGGAAGTTAATTGATAAATATAAGATTACAAAATTTTACACAGCCCCAACCGCCATCCGGGCTTTGATGAAGTTTGGTGAAGATCATCTGAAAAAATATGATTTCTCTTCCCTCAAAATTTTAGGATCGGTCGGCGAACCGATCAATCCTGAAGCTTGGCTATGGTTTTATAAAAATGTCGGACGGGAAAAAATTCCAATTATGGATACCTGGTGGCAGACGGAAACCGGAATGTTTATGGTGACGCCTGTTCCTTCAGTTTCTTTAAAACCGGGCAGTGCCTTTAAACCTTTTTTTGGAATTGAAGCCGACGTTGTTGATGATAAAGGCAATAAGATTCCCACAAATACCCAAGGATATTTGATTGTCAGAAAGCCTTGGCCGGCTATGTTGTTGGACGTATATAACAATCCAACCCGATATAAAGAAACTTATTTCGAAAAAATTCCTAACGTTTATTTTGCCGGCGATTCAGCTAAAATTGATGAAGATGGATTTTATTGGATCGTCGGCCGGAACGATGACGTTATTAAAGTTTCCGGACACAGGCTAGGGTCAGCAGAACTTGAAAGCGCTTTTGTTTCTAATCCAAAAGTGGCTGAAGCCGCTGTCATAGGCAAACCTCACGAGGTTAAAGGTGAATCAATAAAAGCGTTTGTGATTTTAAAACAAGGAGTTGTTCCGTCTGATGAATTAAAAATGGAACTTGTCCAAACGGTCCGTAAATCAATCGGTCCAATCGCCACACCTGACGAAATTGATTTTGTAGATAAGCTTCCAAAAACCCGCTCCGGAAAAATCATGAGAAGGGTCCTGAAAGCTCAAGAACTTGGGTTACCTGTTGGAGATACCTCGACTTTGGATGATTAAACATTTTCTTCAGCCAGAGCTTTTTCTTTTTGTTTTCTTCTACTTTCTTTAACTTCATCGGATTGATCTTCGGACATCTCATTTCCACAAGTGTTCATATTTTTACCTTTTATTTTAGAAAAATAAAGAGCTTCATCTGATTTTACAACTAAATCTTCTTCACTCTTTATTTGTGTCGGAAATATTTTCTCACGGTATTTTTTCTCATTATTAGAGTTATGAAAAGAGGCAAATCCAATACTGACGGTAATTTTTTCTTTTAATCCTAACATGTTAGCTATTCCTTCATTTAGTCTTTTTGATAATTGTTTTGCGCCGTCGATATCGGTATCGGGTGAAAGAATAAAAAATTCTTCTCCTCCATATCTAAAAGGAATGTCAGTGGTTCGAATAACTTTTTTGATTAACTTAGCTACTTCCTGCAGGACAATGTCTCCTTCATTATGACCATGTCTATCGTTGTACAATTTAAAATTGTCTATATCAATCATAAGTGCAGATAAGTCATGTTCTGATCGAGAAGCTTCTATAAATTTGCGTTCTAATTCTCCTGTACCTGTCGGATTTTTCACCAAATAACCAAGGTGTAACCTGTTGTACAAACCTGTCAAAGGATCAATTAATGATTTTGCCTGTTCTTCCAGAACTCTTTTGTGTTCGTTCTTATAAAGTGGGTCGTGTCTCGATTTAAAAAGAATTTGTCTTGCAGCGGCGTCTCTTGCTTGTTGCACCGTTCTATAACCACCAGTTTTTTTTCTTTCACTTAGTTTATCAAAAACAACTTCTTTATTTATTGATTTATACGTTTTTTCCAAGGACTTCATTTCTGGGTTATCTAACATATTTAAAAAAATTTGCTAAACTATCTCTATGACTGATTTTGATAAACTAAAAAAACTTTGTCAACTGATCCGCTACGATATTCTTACTTCAACGACCGCAGCTAAGTCCGGCCACCCGTCAACCGCTCTTTCTGCTGTTGAACTGATGACAACCCTTTTCTTTGCCTGTCCGCCAGCTGGCGGATTTTTCTATTCCGACTTAAAAAATCCTAAGGATTTTAACAATGACCGGCTGATCTTTTCAAAAGGTCACGCTTCCCCTCTTTTTTATTCATTGTATCACGCTACCGGGGCTGTGTCATATGAAGAGTTGATGACCATGCGAAAATTTGCGTCGCCTCTTGAAGGTCATGCTACTCCAAGATTTGCCTTTGCTGATGTTGCTACCGGTAGTCTTGGCCAGGGATTGTCAATCGGAATCGGAATGGCGTTAGGAATTAAATTACGGATCGCAAATAACGAATTACGGATTAAAAGGGAGCCAAAAGTTTTTGTTCTTTTGGGTGATTCTGAGACGGCTGAAGGCCAGGTTTGGGAAGCTTTGGAAATTGGCTCTCTTTATAAACTCAATAATGTTGTTGCTATTTTGGATGTCAACCGGCTCGGACAAAATGGGGAAACCATGATCGGTTGGGACCTTGAAACTTATGCAAAAAGAGTTGGATCATTTGGCTGGGAAACAATAGTTGTTGATGACGGCCACGATTTAAACAAGGTTTTTAAAGCTTTCGAAAAAGCTACTAGTTCAATCGATAAGCCCGTGATGATTATTGCAAAAACAATTAAAGGTAAAGGGGTTTCTTTTATTGAAAACAAAGATGGCTGGCATGGAAAACCGTTACCAAAGGACATGTTGGAATCAGCGTTAAAAGAATTAGGAGAAGTCGATCTTAAAATAACAGGAAAAGTCACCTTACCTCAATATCAAATATCAAACATTAAAGATCAAAAAGACAAATTAAAAATCAAAAATGTTTTCAATTTCAAATTAGGTGATCAAATCGCAACGAGGGAAACTTATGGAGATGCCTTGGTTGCTCTTGGAGAAACTAATAAAAATATCGTCGTCTTGGATGCAGAAGTTGGCAACTCGACCTATGCCAATAAATTTCAAAAAGTATTTCCCGACCGATTTTTCCAATTATTTATTGCTGAACAAAATATGGTTTCAGTTGCGCTGGGACTGGAAAAAATTGGCTTTGTTCCTTTTGCGGCAACTTTTTCTGCTTTCTTAACCCGGGCCTTTGACCAAATTAGAATGTCTCAGTATTCCGACGGAAATATTAAAATTACCGGTTCACATGCAGGAGTATCGATTGGTGAAGACGGCCCATCCCAAATGGGTCTTGAAGATATTTCCATGATGAGAAGTCTTCTTAATAGCATTGTTTTTTATCCTTCCGATGCTGTTTCAACGGCAGAACTGATAAGAATAATGGCTGACAAAAAAGGAATTTTTTATCTTAGAACTACTAGAGGGAAAGCACCGGTGATTTATAATCAAAATGAAGAATTCAAAATCGGAGGATCGAAAATACATAAACCTGTAGGGGTCGGTCGTCGACCCTCGGCGTTGATAATTGCAGCCGGCGTTACATTACATGAGGCGTTGAAGGCGCAGACAGAGCTGGCAAAATCAGGCATTGAAACGGTTGTTCTTGATTGTTATTCTGTCAAACCTTTGGATGTGCGATCAATAAATCAATTAGCTAAGGAAGCAAGAAATATCATCGTCGTTGAAGATCATTATCCAGCCGGCGGTATTGGCGAAGCAGTAACTGATTTAATTGTAAATAGTAAATTGAAAATTGAAAATTACACTCATCTTTGTGTTAAAAAAATTGCTTTTTCGGGCACTCCAGAAGAACTGCTTCACTTCGAAAAAATTGATGCCAAAGCAATCGTTAAAGCAGTAAAAAAATTATCGTAATCTTACTATCTTCTTGACTATATATATTCCTGTTAATGCCAACGCTGAAAGACCAACAAATTCAAAGAAAACTAGGGTTGAAACCGGTAAAACTTTAAATGTTCCTGCTGAAAACGGATGACTTAAAATAATAAATTGAAAAACTAACGGTAAAAGAAAAGCTAAGAAAAATAACGACGAAAAAAGATGTCTGATATTTTCATGGATATGACGATGACTTAACCATAGATCTATAAATACAAAAGACTGAATCATAGTTAAAACTGAAAAAGCGGCTGTTCCGCCTAATTTTTGATTTGAAAAAATGTAATAAGAGGCAACCACAAGGGTTGCCCCTACGATCCCAACCGCACCAATATATGACTGATCTTTATTTTTTAGTAAAACCATTTCTTTTTCCGGGGAAATATTCATAACATTGGGATCCCGTGGAGAAAAGGACAACATTAAAGCGGGCAGTCCATCTGTAACCAAATTAATATATAAAAGCTGAATTGGGTAGAAAAACGTTGGCAGTCCAAGGATCAAACCAATAATTAAAGCAATTGCTTCAGCAACATTACAGGATAACAAATATTTAATGGCATTTTTAATACTGTTTATTATATTTCTTCCTTCTTCAACGGCTGTGACAATTGTGGCAAAATTATCATCGGTAATTACCATATCGGCAGTTTCCCGGGCTACATCAGTCCCAACTAAACCCATTGCCACTCCGACATCAGCTTGTTTCAAGGCAATCGCATCATTAACTCCGTCTCCTGTTACCGCCACAATCTCCCCTAATTTCTGGTAAAGAAAAACAATCCTGTGTTTTTGAAAAGGATTTGTCCTGGCAAATATTTTGACCCTTGGTAATATTTTGGAAAGTTCTTCGTCATTATATTCTTTTAGTTGACTGCCGGTTAAAATTTCATCACCATCTTTTATCAAACCACTTGAAACTCCAATTGCTTCAGCAGTTCTTTCATTATCGCCGGTTATCATAATTACTTTTATCCCAGCCCTTTTTGCTTTTAGAATCGCTTCCTTAACTTCGGGTCGTGGAGCATCATGAATAGCAACCATACCCAAAAAAACGTTACTTTTAAACGAAAATGCTAATACTCTTAACCCCTGTCCTGCCCAACTGTCAACTTGTTTTTTGATCTTATTTTTTTCTTCTTCGCTTAATTTAATTTCTTTTTCTCCTCCAATCATTATTTTGTTACAGACGCTTAAAATAGATTCTGGCGCTCCCTTACTAAATATTATTTTTGATTTTTGATCTTTGATCTTTGACCCCACTATCACTGTCATCATTTTAGTCACGCTATCAAATGGTTTTTCATCAACAATCTTCCAGTTGGCTCTAATTTCATCAATATCCAATCCTTGTTTTTGAGCCATAAATAATAGGGCTCCTTCTGTGGGATCACCAAGCACATCCCAACTGCCGTGATCATGAATATAGACAAGAGAGGCTGTGGAACAAAGAATGCCATTTAGAATCAATAATTCTCGTGCCTTGCCGTCTTCAGCATAGATTTCCTTTACCTGCATTTTGTTGGTTGTCAATGTCCCTGTTTTATCAGTTGCTATTAATGTAATGCTTCCCAAAGCTTCGATTGCTGATAATTTTCTAACAATTGCTTTTTTTCCAGCCATTTTTTTCATACCAATTGCTAAAGTAATCGTCATTACTGCCGGTAGTCCTTCAGGGACAATCGCCACTGCCAGGGAAACTGCCAATAAAAATGCCGGAAAATAACCGGTGCCTTCTATCAGGGAAACCATAAAAACAATCACTGATAAAATTATCCCACCAATACCTATAAATCTGGTTAAGTTGGCTAATTTTTTTTGAAGTGGTGTATTATCATCTTCAATTGACATCAAACTACCCGCTATTTGGCCAAACTTTGTTTTATCTCCGGTTTTTTCCACCTTGATCAAGCCTCTGCCTTTAGCGACAATTGTTCCTGAAAATACTTTATCATTTATTGTTTTTAAAATTGACAGCGATTCTCCTGTCAGAGCTGATTCATTTATTTCTAAATTCATTGTTTCAACTACGTTGGCATCTGCAGGAATCTTCACTCCTTCTTCCAAAAAAACAATGTCGCCGGGAACCAAGTATTTATTGTCTATTTCTATTTGTTGGCCATCTCGGATAACCCTGACCTTAGTTACCGTCATCTGTTTAAGCGCTTTTAATGATTCCTCCGCTTTTGCCTCTTGATAAAGACCGAAGAATCCGTTTAGAATTACAATTCCAATGATTAATCCCCCGTCCAAGGTCTCCCCTAAAAGAAAAGAAAAAATGGCCGCTCCGATAAGCAAGATTGTTAAAAAGTTATTAAACTGTTCAAAGAATTTAACAAAAATTGACTTTTTCTTTTGCTCCGTAATGACATTTAAACCGTATTGGGTTAGAAGTTGAGAAACTTGATCAGAAGTTAAACCTTTCATGAAAAATATTAAAAAATATTATTGACTTTTGATGCTTGATTTAATTTTTGATAAACCTCTTCCATTGTCCGAAGTATTTGCATGCAGATTCCTCTGGCCTCATTAAAATTGATCGCTTTGACGTTATGGGGAAAGTAATGGAAGATTTGGTTGCGTCCGTTTTTCCAAACGTTCCAAATTTTATCGGCTAGATCCCTCGAATATTGATTCTCTATCTTTATGTAAAGAGAGTCCGGTCCTAATTTTCCGATTAGATTCGGCGACATTAGTTTTCCCAAACGTAAATGATCGGAAATATAATCAAGGCGGCTTATTAACTTTTTATCCCTGAATATCTGCTTCAAAAATCCTTCATAAGCTTTTGCGAAAGGAAAAACCAAAAAAGAATAATCTTTAAACTGGTAGGCTTGGTCACGGATAATATCGTCCATTAAATACAGCCCCTCTTCAAGTAAATCTTTCTGCCCTTGGGAAAGATAAGACCAGAAAGAACTTTCCTTATTAATTAGATAATCCATAATTCTAATACTATCAGATTGTGATATAATTTCGCTATGGAAAAATTTTATAAAATTTTTCAAAATAACTTTTTATCCAGATCAAAAAAAATTTCTCAGCTGACAAACGGCCCACTACCTCTTATTACCATTTCCCGGGAAATGGGATCGGGTGGAAAGTCAACCGCTAACTTAATCGCCTTACGATTGGGAAAACCTTGGAAAGTTTACGATCATGAACTGATTGACAAAATTGCTAAAAATAAAAACTTAGAAGAAGAATTGATAAGATCTATTGATCCAAAGAGATTGCTTCTTGCAAATATTATTACTGCAAAAACTTTTGGTAAAAGATTTACTCGTCTTTCCGGATATCAAAGACATCTTATTAAAGTTATGACCTTAGTAGGATTAAAGGGATATGTAATAATTTTGGGCCGTGGCGGAAATTTTCTCTTTCCCCATGCCTTAAATATCCGAATGATTTGTCAATATGATCAACGGATCATTTGGCAGATGACCTATGAGCACATTGCAAGACCAGAGGCAGTAAAGCGGATTGAGGAATCAGACAAAGAAAGAAAGGAATTTGTTGAGTCACTTTTCAATCATAATCACTGTAAGGCTTATCATTACAACCTGGTTATTAGAACTGGATCGGATATAACCGTTGAAGATGCGGCTAATATTATCATTGATCTCACTAAAAGGAAGTTTAAAATATAAGTTTATTTATTCAGCTCTAGCTTCACGGACGGACTCATTGTTGTCTTAATAAAAGCATTCTGAATGTGAGATTTTCCGACGGCGTCTAAAAATTTTTCAGCATTGGCAATCAGGTTCTTTTCCCCAAAGGAAATCTTTCCAATCATCTGGTGAATTAGAGGAAACTTTGCTTCAGTCTTCCATCTTAACATTCCTTTTTCAAATTTTTTAACGACTTCTTCTGGTTTCATAGAGACAGTCCCCGCTTTCGGATTAGGCATAAGACCCTTTGGACCTAAAACCTTGGCAAATTTTGCCAGTTTTGGCATGAAAGAAGGATGAGTCACCAAAACATCAAATTCAATTTTCCCTTTTTCCAAATCACTTAAAATTTTATCATCAACGATTTTTACCCTAACAATTTTCCCTGTTGAAAACGGTAGTTCAACTTCCCCCTTTAGTCCACTCTCATCGACAACAAAATGCAACTCTACTGACTGATCAAATTTGGTTGGTTTAATTTTTTTCAATAATACCACTGCTTCCTGTAAGGAGTAATATTTATTTCTGTCGATCATCTTCCTTGCCTCCTGATAATTTTTTCCATGTAAATTAACGGACGAAATTTTTGTAGCTTTTGAAGACTTTAGAGGTTTTTCCTTTTTTTCAACGACCGGTTGGTCAACGTCGGCTCCAACGTCAGAAACACTAGACTTTTTCTTTAACATTTTCTTTTCCAGCGCTTTAGTCTTTTGTTCTTTTTTTTGCTTTTCTTCAATCTCGGTATCCCCGATTAATCTTGGTTTGACTTTTCCCATAAATTCAATTTAAAAAAATTTTAATTTTTATTTTTCAATATCTATCCCCATCGATCTTGCTGTTCCTGCTACAATCTTCATAGCCGCCTGAACATCATTAGCATTTAAATCAGCCATTTTTTCTTTTGCAATTTCTTCTAATTGAACTTTTGTCAATTTTCCCACTTTTTCCGTATTTGGTTTACCCGAACCTTTTTGTAATGATAGCTTCTTTTTTATCATCGCAGCTACCGGAGGCAATTTTGTGACAAAAGTGAAGCTTCTATCCTCAAAAACAGTAATTACGGCCGGAATAATCTGACCTTTCATTTTTGCCGTTTTGGCATTATATTCTTTGATAAACTCCATTATCGGCACACCATGTTGACCTAAAGCCGGACCAACTGGAGGAGCTGGAGTTGCCTCCCCTGCTGCTAAGTTTAACTTAAGGACTATTTTAATTTTTTTTGCCATATTTTTATTAAATTTTCAATTACCAATTTACAATTTTCAATAAATTTTCATTTAATCAATTTTTCAATTTGATTCATTGAATCATTGTATAATTCAATGTAAATTGAAAATTTGAAAATTGAAAATTA
>Ga0172379_10008524_pt1 | contig 12885 bp, 30 predicted proteins | sample GrowelOW334metaG_FD_119756 | JGI IMG/M metagenome (GOLD analysis project Ga0172379, IMG submission 119756) | Groundwater microbial communities from an aquifer near a municipal landfill in Southern Ontario, Canada - Groundwater well OW334 metaG | ecosystem: Environmental > Aquatic > Deep... | reverse complement strand
GGCAATCAACCTTTCCTTTGTAACGCCTTTAGGCGAAGCCTAAAGCAGCAGGGTAGGGACATTTTATTTTTATATTTTATATTTTATTTTAGTACAATTATTTTTGTACTATTACTTTTATTTAGTACTATTTATTTAATTTTATTGCTATTTATTTTTTGATCATTATAGTGGAGTGATACTATCAAGTTCTTCGTGGTATTTTTTGTCTTTTAATTTTTTAATAGAAAACTATAAATACTAGAATTAACCAATACTACTTTGGTAAAGTAGCCAAAATTCCCCACCTTTGTATAATTTCATCGTCCAATCTGTTTTTTTTAACCAAATTGGCTACTTTCCTTCTATCTTTTTAATTAATACTATTCTAGAAAATTTTGTTGATTTAAGATAAGTGGATTAAAATTTGGATTTTTTAAAGTAGGATTAGTTTTAGTTGAATGTGCTGGATTTTAAAGGCAATTTATCCCCTGGAAATTTTGGATTTTCGAAGTTGAGAAAATAACGATTCTTGTCGAATTTTAATCTCGTAAAATGACGATTTTGATGGCAGTAAAACAACGATTCTTAAAACAACGATTCTTACTGATATCGATTCTTAAAATTTTCAGAATTTTAGGAATAAAAGAAAACCAATTCAAGGATTGTCCACAAATCTTGGTACAATTATCTTTAATACTATTCTACAATAAAATTCTTATTTAAAGTATAATTACCTAAATTTTAATTATTTAAATTTTAACCAATATCTTTATATATAAAATCTTACTTACTATGTAATATGCAAGTTAATTTTGATGAAGTCAAAGTTACTCCTGATAATTCAGAAGAAAAATATCTAATTTGTCCGGTTTGTGCCGAACTCATAACGCAATCACAGGTTTTAGAAAATTGCGGTAATGGTGGGTCGGATATGTGCATGTGTTCTTTTGTGGACCCACAATGGAACTCTAAAGAAAATTATTTTGAGCCTATTTACTTTAGAGAATATATCCAGTATAAAAAAATACCACAAAATATATATGAAATTCTGAAGACGGTTAAAAATGATGTTAAAAGAAGAGATATGTATCGAAGTTGGGTAGATGCTATAAAAAGAAGTGGAGTTATTGTTAAAAAATAATTTATTTTTTTTATTTTTTTTAAAAATCATAGGATCAAAACAAAATCGTTTAGGAATCTACAGGATTAAAGTGAGGCCGTTTAAGGAGTTATTTTTTAAATTTCTTAAAATTTTAAAATCTTGGCGATGTAAGTAAGATCGTTTAAGGAGGTATTTTTTGAAATTTCTTGTGGTTTAAAACCTGGCGCATGCAATTGGCCGAGTTTAAGGAGGTATTTTTAGATTCTGAACGTTTAAACTTACTTCTGGCTTGAACTGAACATTTAAATAAATATTCTATATAAAATTGTGTTAATATAATAATCACTTTTTTCTACTGAATTTTATTAAAACAGATTTATTTCTTAAATTTTTATTCTTCAGAGATTTATTTAAATCTCGTCTATTAAATTCTTCAGATTTAAAATAATCCTTATTCCTTCTCAAAAAATTCCTCCTAAAAAAGAATCAGCAACCACTAAAGGTTAAGCTAGGATAAATACCTTTCGGTTCTGATCTATAGGTTTTCAATAAATCGATTGCAATAAGCTTAGAACCTCATCAAATGCCATTAAAATTAATATAAAAATCCTGGTCTTACCCGAATATGTCCTTAAATTGCCTTCGAATTTGAGCCAATTAGGCATTTTTATAAGCTATGCTTATTCAAACGTTAAGTAAATTATAAAAATATGATTATTTCTGTTTTAAAACCGTTGGTTTTTTATCGCGATATGGTCAAAACTTTATGGTTTGACTTTATGGACATAATTTTTAATTTTGCTTATAACTCTAGCTTTTGGTCGGTAATTGACCAGGGAATTTTAAGTAAAAATTTTATATTAATACTATAATTAAAACAAATATCCTTCGCGGCGGTGTTGACAAGATTTTGAAAAGAAAAATACATTAATGTACTTATTTAGACATTATTGTTATCAGTAAAAGCATTTTGAGGGGATAACTATATATACTCAGTAGCTAAGTATTAGCTACCCAAAAGGGTAAGAGATGAAATAAAATGAAAGTACAGATAACTCATGGGATGGAAGGCGGAAAGAATTTTATGAGCATATACGTAGATGGAGAGCATAGCTCTGCATATGGGCAGAGCCGAAAAATAACCGGCACTCACAGCGAAACTGGGGATGGAATTTTTACAAAAAGTGATAGATGTGAATTTGTTTACGGAGAACAAAGAAAAACATTTGTATTTAATCCAGTTGATATAAATACTCCAAAAAAGGAGTATATAAAGGAAATTCAAGCGAGGATCAAAGCAGTTAAAGCATGGATCGCTTCATGCGATTATGAGGAAAGCTTCAGCTTTGAGGCTTAATTTTTTTAAGGAGTGAGAAAAAGATGTCCGAGAAATTGATAAAGAAAACATCAAAAGAACACTATGAGAAATATGAAAACCTGGCTCAGAAAATGGGGATATCTTATAAGAGAGGTCAAGAAATATACCTGGGTTCATATAAATTTACAAAAAAAGAATTGATAGAAAAATTTAAGGAAGATTCTGTACTAAATAATATAAGTCTTACTTTATGGGATAGAAGAGCGGGTACAATTGACACAAATCACTCTTATCACCTCAGTTTGGCGGAAAAAGTCTGCCTTCTTAAACATTTAGTGACATATGATATTATCGGAGCTATGCCAGAATTTGAGGAGCCTTAAAATGTATCAATCAAATGATGATCATCAGCATGTAGAGAGTAGTTATATAACTACTCTTAAACCCTATAAAAGAGTAACCAAATGTCTTTTATGTGGATTAAAATTGAATGTAGAATTGTATAAATCAGTTGATATAAAAAGTATCCCTATGAAATTAGACTTAACAGGGATATCTGAAGAAGGACTTAAGAATTTGACTTTAGGAACGTGATTTAAATGGAAGAAATCGAATATAAATATTTAGAAGTAGTAAAAGAGGCGGTTCGACTTTGTGATAAATCGGAAAATATGTTAATCAATGATTTAGCATATTTTCATAATTTTACTAAAGAGGAAAAGAAAACGAATCTATATAAATGGTCTTTAATTAATACAATAAAAACTTTAGATGGATTAAATGAAATGTGTGAGGGATTAAATAATTTCATTAGGAGATGATTAAAACGAATATATATAAAATTACTCAAAATATTTTGGGATGGAAGGAAGATAAAAAATAAAAAACGGCTTTGATGTTAGCTGCTGAAGTTGAAAGACTTCTAAAAAAAATGAAAGACTCCAAAGAGGGAATAAAAATGTATTTTGAAGATTTAATTTGTTCCTCAGAATATTTTTATATCGATGGAATAATAAGGTGCAGTCTGAACGGCAATGAATGTAAAAAAGAGGGATGTAAAGATTTTGTAAGCAAATTTTTAGATATAAATAATATATAAAAAAAATATTTGTTTAATTTTTTAATAAAATTAAATAAAAAAATTAAGTTTTTCTAAATTTAGGATATAATTTATCTTTTACTATTCTTTTACAATTTACGCAAATTATAGATTCTCCCATATCTTTAGGTTGATATTTTCCACATAAACAATAAAAATTCTAAATCTTCTATTTTTAATTGTCCTTTAGGTAATTTGTCAAAAATATCATACATATTTAATCATCTTCCGCATTTATAAATTTCTCTTTATCTTTTGTGTAAAATTGCATTCCGCAATACCGACAGGTATAATATATTAGATCTCCTAATCGACCTAAAAAATTATATTGGTCTTTCATCCCACAGACTTGGCACATTTTTATCTTCTCCTTTTTGTTTCAAAATGTCCACTTTCTTGGGATTTATTGTAGATTCTTGTTAAATTCTGTATTCTAAACCCTTCTTGTCTCTGGAATATTCCCCTTCCGTTCCAATTTCCATAAATAGCTTGCTCAGGTATCTTGGCTGGGCCTTTTCTGATATCTATTTGTGGAATTGAATTTAAAGGTAGAGATATTTCTCTAGCGTCGGGATATTCGATATATGTCTCATGATTTTTCCCTACATTGTGGGAAAAATGGGTCGAAAATACCCCGGAAGGTCGAAAAACTTTTCTCCCTACCAGAATTTCGCCTTTCATTTCAGATCTCTCCTTTGATTCTTAGTTGAACTTTTTTTTGTTCTAATTCATCCTCAGTAGGACAAAATTCATACTCATAAATATCAAATCCGTTGCAATTATCTTTTATGAATTGCCAGATTTGATCTATGTAGACTTCAGTCTTTACTATTCTATTTACCAGATACTTTTCTCTTAATTCTGCTATTTTGTTATCTTCTTTTTTAGACATTTTTAAATCCACTCCTATTTTTATTTCACCAATTCGTTAATTACGTTTATATTGTTCTGCGAATAGCAGACCATGCAATCCTTGCATTTTTTACCGGCGCAATTTATGCTAACTCCTTTATCCATTGCATATTTTTTTGTGAAAACATTAAAGACTTTATCAACGTGCCCTACAATTTTTAAAGCTTCTATATGTTCTTGTGTCGGAGGATTATCAATTATATGATTTGAATAAATGATAATCATATTTTTTGGTATTTCAGATTTATTGATATGTCTCAATAAATCTATTCTTTTAGTAAATAGCGTACAAATCTTATCGCTATTTACTTTGCTTATTTGAAAGCAATTATACAAATGTATTAAATTAATTAGCTCTCCATGCGCTGAGAATCGGATAGCTATTTTATCCTTTTTGCATGGCTTAATCTCTTCTTCATACATTAACTCATTCGCCAATATCTCTCCATTTTTCATAAAAGCCGGTCTACAATTTGCTCTAAATGTTTTTAACATATTCATAGAATAGCATTTTGAACAAATACTTTCTTCATTTTTTGCCATATGTAGGCAAAAAGGATTATCTAGCGAAGAAGTATTTACCCCAGCTATTCCCTGGAGTTTCCCACCCATTTGAGAATAATTCAATCTTCCGAATTTATACATTTTTATTCCTCACTTAAAAAATATCCAAACCCGCCTTTTGGCCCAACGCTACCGGCTACTAATTTGAAAGGACTATTTGTATTCAATTCTTTTTTAATTCTTCTCATCAAATTTCCGAGACTTCTCTCGTATTTAGATGAGTAGTTTTTTGCTCTTCCTCGGAGTGGTCCGCCATCGGCAAGATATCCGACTATGTAGCCGTGGTCTAATAGCCTTGCAGCCACTATTCTCTGCCAGCTTCCGATTGCTTGATTCAAGACTAATTGTCCTAACTTCGATTGAGGATCAATAGATCCAATACATTCTTTTCCATTTGCTGTTTTTAGTGTTTCCATCCCTTTTCACCAATACGTATTATACAAGTATCCCTTTATATAACTTTCCCTTAAAATGATTAATAGTAAAGCAATAATGTCTAAATAAGTACATTAATACACAAAATTATACATTAAAATCCCCTTCGCGGCGGATTCATTCGCGCTATGTTAAAAAATTATACATCATAGTACAAATAAGTACAATATTGTTAGTAGTAAGATCATTTTAACCGATAACTTTATAAATGGATAATGCTATAAGTAAGTAATAGACAGAAGCTAAGGAGTGATAAGAAAATGGAATTTATTGATGAAATTAGAAAAATAGTTTGTAAAGATTGTATTGATAATTTTTGCAGAAAAAACAAAGGAGATCTAGTACAATGTGTTGAACGCTTAGTAGAGAATAATGAACATTAAGTAATAGACAGAAGCTAAGGAGTGATAAAAAAATGGCATACTCAAATATATCGGGAAAAGAAAAAGAATCAAAAGATTACCCTAACGTGGGAATTGAAAAAGAGATTTATAAATCTCTTAAAAAACTTGTAGGAAAAAAGGATTGGATTCATATACAAAAAGCCTTCGGAATTGACAATTATTGGATTGATATATATTCTGATGGAAAAACGTATGAATATAATAACCCTATTGGGTTAAGTTCGATAGCAACCCAAATAAATTTTTCTAATTATATTAGAAAAATGAAGGGGTTTGACGTGGGGATCGAAGATATGAGAAATGGAATATATAAAATTAGGAGGATTTAAAAATGTTTAAATTTTTTATTAATGGGAATGAAATAGAAACAATTAGGCTAAATGTGAAAGATATTGAAGAAGCAATAGACATAGTGGAATATTTATATAACAATAACGAGCAGTTCTCTGTTATTACTACCAGAAAAAGAGAAAAAATATATTACTCTTTGGGGTTGGTCGGAGACGATTACGAGGCAAATATGAGAACATTTGAATTTGAGGAGATGATATAAATATGCAGCTTCCACAAATAGGACAAACTTTTGAAACTTCTTGGGGATTTGATCAAACCAACTTTGATTTTATAATGATAGTTGGATTTACCAAAAGCAAAAAATCAGCAATATGTCAAAGATGTTACTCTAAAGAGAATGAAGAGAAGTCAAATATGGTATATTCCGCTCTTCAACCCACTAAAAACGGGTTTGGTGACAAATTTAAGATGAAAATTCAAGAAAGATCTAATGGGGAAATTAGCTTAAGAGGTTCATATCCATTTTGCAATGACGGGAAAATGAATAGTAAGAGACTTGGTACCTTCTATCCGACGGAGGAAGGGAACGTATATATGGAAACTAATCCGCAATTCGGACATTAGGAGGAGGGAAAAAATGTGTAAATATTCAAAAGAAGTAGGAACACAGGATCTGAAATCCTACATATCTCATTTAAAATTGGCACAAGATTATATAGATAACGGGAACACTTTAGAAGCAAAAGAAATGATTGATACAGTCATAAGTTATTTAGAATCTGATTTAAAAGGTGATTAAAAATGTCTGATAGATTGTATAGAGATCTTCAAATAAGAAGAGAAAATTTTATTAAAGTAAGAGAAGGTTTAAAAAATGTAATGGCGACAGATAACTACGTAAGTCTAACAGATATATATTCATTGTTAAATTCTATTCATGATTTGTATCCAGGATTTGATATGGATAGAATAAAAAAAGATCATGATCTTAAGGATCTGGAAATTTTGGCTTATAGAATTTTATTAACGAGGTGATAAAATGTTATCTGAAGAGAGAAAAAGAGAATATCTAAGTTTTTTAGATATTAATGAAAAAAATATTATTGAATATATATCCGATAGTCATAAATTAGAGAAGTCTCTGGTAGGATGTGCAGCAAAATCATTAATATTAGTAAGAGAATATCTGGAAAATGTGAAAATTGTTCAAGAATTTCTTGAGGAATAAAAAGTAAAATATTTTTAATTCTAAGGATAAAATTGGTGATATTTATGGTATATAATTCCAAAGATCGAGCAAGAATGCTAGATTTAAAAGTATATGAGTTATTAACAGAATTGAATAAAAGAGGTAAAGATACAGCTACAGTTATTTGGATAGATAAAAAAGAATTAATTGATGTAGTTAAATCTAATTTTATTGGTGATTTTGAATATATCCTAGAAGAATTAAGGTTTATAAAAAAAATAGCAGAAACGTTTTATTTAAATTTAACTACAATTAAACATATAGAAGAATTGGAAGAATTAAATACAAAAGACTTCGATACAATTGTAAATAAATTTATGCCAATTAATTTTAGTGTAGAATTGCAGAGATTTTATACTGATAAGGAAGAAGAAATAAGAAATATGAAAAAGAATGAATTGGCTATAAAAATTATTAATAAAATGAAAAAAGAAGGGAGGATTTAAATGGACTTATTAAATGGACATTGGCAAAGGGAAGATTTTAAACAAATTATGAAAAAGAAGGAATGGGAAGAGATTTTATTAAAAAGAGGTTATCAAATTATATTCGCAGGAAATGTAAGAATTTTGAAGGCTAGAGCTTTAAGTTCTGGGGTAGTTGAAGTCTATAAGATGGATATAGATAAATCTGATAAAATTATATTTGGAAAAACTTTTAAATCCCATTAAATCTTTTTTATTTAACTTTTTTATTCTCCTATATAAGCTTTTTCCTCATCTTTAGAATGTCATATTTTTCTATTTTAACTTAAAATCGTATTACGATAAACATATTTTACTCTTTTGAGAATAAAATCGTTATCAGTAAAGGCTGTCTAAGATGCCTATAGCAATTTTATAATAATGATTACCTTACTCTGATATGTCTTTTTAATTCAAGAGTCTTATTTAAATCTTAGTGAATTGGTTAAGCTAATTATTATAAAATGGATTCATGCCAATATATAAACTGTTTGGTTGAATACACAAATTATTAAATTAAATTTATGATTAGTTTTAAACGTGTGATTATATCGCGATTTGACCGAGAAGGCTATTTTTAGACGTTTTAAGGCTATAATTCCTAAAAGGGTTTATTGTAACGACCGGTAAAATTGATTTTAAGATTTCGCGCCGTTTGAAGGCTTATAGATCAAAACCTGGACTCATAATGTATATATTTGTACATCAATACTATTAGTAAAAGCATTTTAAGGGAAAAGTATTTAAAGAGATAATGCCATAGTTAAGTAATAGTGAGGAGGAATAAGACAATGGAAAAATTTATTTATGCAATAGGATTAATATGTTTTGGGATGGGAATTGCAGCAATAAATTTAAATCCGAAGCTCGCGGTAATTAATATAGTTATTGGATCAATAATATTAGCATTAACTGAGGAGTGATAAAAGTATGAATGCAACCCAAGAGAAATTAAACGAATATTTGGTTAAAAACACGTTAATCGAACTTAAATTAGATGGTAGATCTTTAAAGACATATCCTAATTTAATCATTATAACCGTGTTTAAATTAGGTACTAGGAAAGTTAAGCTAATATCAAGTACATGTAATGAGAGCAGCGAAGGTATATCTTTGGATATCACTTTTTCTGATCAGAATACAAAGGGAGAAGAGAAAAATAATTTTAATCTTCTTCATTATGTATATAGCACGGCACAAATAAAAGAAGTTATTAGAGCTGTTAAAATTATTATTTGTATGACCCCAGTTAATTATTTTAAAAGGGAGTGACCTAAAGATGGACGTAGATGTTTCAAAAATAAGACCTGGCGACAAGATAGCTGTCAGCGGACAGTGGGAAATTACTTTAAAAGAGGTTCTAAAAATTACTCCGACAGGTAGAATTAAATTAATGAACGGAGATACTTATGATAAAAAGGGCCGTCTAATTGGCGAGCATTATTATCATAGTCATATTGTACCAATGGAGGCTTATGAAGCGGAGAAAAGAAGAAAAGAAGAAGATACAAAAAAAAGAGAGATTTTAAATAAAATTACAAATATTGGGACTAAATTGACAATAGATCAACTACAAAGAATATTAAAAATTTATGAGGAGTAAAAAGAAGAACTCTTTTTTTTATTTAATTTTAAAATAATAAAAAATTTATTAAAAATAATTAAAAAAATTTAAAAGAAAATATCTGCTAGGAGAGATTTTTCTCCTAGCTCTTTTATTTCAGAGACAAATATATCTCTGTTATCATATTGATCTATTTCTTCTTCATTCAATACCGTATTATTTAAAAATACGTATTGCCAATTTGCAGTTTCTATGCATGTAGAATTATAGACTCCCAAAATTGTATCTGTATAAATAGATTGGTCTACGGCTATGCATGTTTGACAGATTGCTATTACAGCAATTATATACAATATAGTTTTCATTTATATCTTCTCCAAACTATTTTTATTAACTAATCCTAAATTTATTCCATCTTTTGTATAAATATATGTTAGATTCCTCGTTGGACTTGATCCTTTATATACGAGATCTCCCTCTTTTAATAGCCCTTCTTGAACGCCCGAAGGTGGGCTTAGAATTTGGTCGAACGGAACCGGAACGTATTTAAATTTTTTTCTTGCCATTTAAATCACCTCCTCAATGTTTTCCCCTCGTACAATTTTCACAGCTAGGATATGTTTACAATATCCTAACCCCGAAAATTTAAAATCTTCGCAGGTGCAAGAATATACATTCTTAATTCTTCGTCAGCTAAATTCCACAGTGCCATTAAGAGGTCATATTTTCTTTTTTCATTTTCCTGGGCGCTAGAAGTATTTCTTTCTGAGTCCATAAGATATGCAGCTTCCAATAGAAATCCATTCGGCACGGCTATATCCTTGTTTTGCAGTTTTTCCTCAATTGAAACTATGTGGGCTCTACCATCTCTGAATTGAGACTTTACGGCATAGACCTTATCTTCTTCAACTACCATTACATTTTTGGTTATCTCCTCCGCTCGGAGGAGCCTATCTCTGAAAACTTTTTCCATTTAAATTACTCCTATCTGAATTGCTCCTATCTGGATACTCATTCCTATTAGTACTAAAATTATTCCGAAAGCTATCCCTATTTTTATTACTATCTCCCAAAAATGCTCAAATTGGTCCGTTTCCCAAAATGTCCAACTATTAGATTTCATTTCGTCTCATCTCTAATACATACTAGGCATTATCAGCTTATAAGCTTTGCGGTCTTAATGTATAATTTTAGATCATTGATGTATAAATTTGAGTATTGCTATGTTCAAATTAGTACATTCAAATCTCTATCGCGCACAAATTCCAGGATTCTCTCGCGAATGTATAAATTAGTACATTATTGTTATTAGAAAGATCATTTCACCCGATAACTTTATAAAGAGATAATGACATAATACATATTACTGAAAAGGAAGGTGACTAATAAAATGGACCAAAAAAAAGTTGAAGCTATGAATTATATGAAAAACATGATCTGCTTTGGATTGGTAGTATTTATTATATGCGTAACGTTTGCAGTAGCTATGATTGAAATCTTCGGGTAAGGAGCTGATAAAAATGTATGAAGGAATAAAGATAATATGGTTAAGCTTTATCGGAATAGGATTAGCCTCATTTACTTTCCCTTGGTATTCTTGGATTAATACCACGGGAGTATTTATATTTGTGGCCTTGATGGCTTTGGGATTGATATATGATATAATTAGGAGCTGATAAAAATGTATAAAGAATATGAGAATTTAGAGTTAGAAAAACAAATTGGACAAGAAGAGCAAAAAGAGACATCTGAAGAAGCAGGACCTGTATTTATATTAGTAATATTATTTATCTACATGTATCTTTTTTGGTTATTTTGGTTATTAGGAGTGATTTAAAAATGGAAAAATCTTTATTAAATTCGATCAAGAATGTACATGAAAATGTGTTGATGTATAGAATTGAATTAAATAAAAATGATTTAATTCAATTATTGGATCAATCAAATGGATATAATAATTTTGATCCAATAAAAATAAAAGAGTTCGTGGAGAAGGTAGATAAGAAATTTCATGAATTATATAAAGATAGATTCTTCTCTATCAGATTTATATTTGGTAGAGAATATTCACCTGTGCTATATATAAAAGTGAATACAATTAATAGGGATTTAAAATCTTTATATAATTCAATCAATCAATTGAAAAGAAAAATTGATTGTAATGAATTTAATATTAGAGAAGATATTTATGGAGACTGTGAGATAAGAATTTGGTGGGATTAAGAGAAAAATTTATTTTTTTTATTTATTTTTTTAAATTTAAAAAAAACAAAATTATTTAAAGCCATCCTTTTTTAACCACATAACTCATAATTAATTTTCCCAAAACAAATCCTAAGGCCATCAAAAAGAATATTGCTATCATCTTATTCCACCTTCAAATACAATATAGGCGTGGTGAGGTTAAATACTTTTCGATAAAAGACGTAGGTCAATGTACTAAGATAGACATTTCTAAGAAAAATTAGAGAAAAAAAAAGTTATTTAGCCCTCATGACGCGAAGGCTAATATTTTCCGTCGTCTAAAGACCAACGGCTCAACCTATAATAATAATTGGCGTATTCTCTCCATGCTTTTTGTTCCTTTTCGTTTAATTCAACGTATTGTTTCCATTGAATAGAACATTTATTCATATCTCCTTTATACAATTTGTAGTAATAATTTTGGTCTTCTAGGGATAGAATAACCGCAATAGTTTTAATTTTATTGTAGGTTACTCTATTTAATTCTCTTTTTAATTTATTTCGTTCTTGTTTCAATTCCAGGATTCTATCTTCTTGAAGTTCTAATAGAACTACTTTAGTCCTATAATCTTTTTCATAGCGCATTAATAGGCTTTTATCATTTTCCAGCCTTCCGTTTTTATCCTTCAATTCCTTGTTTTCTTCTGTCGTTTCATAAAATTGTTGGATCATCTCTTCTACTAATGCCTTTTCTTGAATTATTTTTTTGTTCAACATTTATAACACCTTCTTCTTTCCATCGATGAATACTACTCTACTCTTATCGTTTTCTCTTTGATGCTGCCATAATTTAGCTTTTCGGCTGAATTTACCTAATTTTTTCATTATTTTACCACCATTGATAATAAAAAATATACTGTAAAAAAAATAGTTATTCCGCCTATGACAAACCAATCGCCAAATGTCCAACTATTAGATTTCATTAAGGCATCACCCCAAAAATTAATATTTCTACAGCAATGCCTAACAGAAATAATATAGTTATCATTTCGATCTTATCCATTTTATCTCATCTCCGATACATACTAGGCATTATCAGTTTATAAGCTTTACGGTCTTAATGTATAATTTTAGATCATTGATGTACTATTTTGAACATTATAATGCTCAAAATCAAGCATTCAAATCTCCATCGCGCGGCGTGGATCGCGAAGGCTTAAATTTGAAGGGATTAATGAGCAAATAAGTACATTATTGTTATTAGAAAGATCATTTTAACCGATAACCTTATAAAGAGATAATGACATAATACAT
>Ga0172379_10008523_pt1 | contig 12885 bp, 10 predicted proteins | sample GrowelOW334metaG_FD_119756 | JGI IMG/M metagenome (GOLD analysis project Ga0172379, IMG submission 119756) | Groundwater microbial communities from an aquifer near a municipal landfill in Southern Ontario, Canada - Groundwater well OW334 metaG | ecosystem: Environmental > Aquatic > Deep... | reverse complement strand
TGACACAAAAGCATTTTTTGACGCAAATCCAGATATTGCTTCACAAATTTCCGACAAAACCGATAAGTATGAGCTCTACGCACGTACTATTGACCCCTCATCCGGCATTTTCACTTCCGCGACCACGAGTCAGACCATCAATCCCGGAAGCACCGATTTCTATCAAATAACCGGAACAACCGATACCCCCGCCGTGCGATCAAACAACACCGACTCTGTTTTATACCTGAAAGGGATCCGCGATTACATAACCGCAATGCCGACCAAAAACAAAGGAATAAAAACTGCCTATCTTGCACAACTCTCCGTGATCGAAAGATCGCTCTCAAAAAAACAAACCAAACCGGCGATCTCTCAAATACAAGCGCTAGAGAAAGAAACGAATGTATACATCAAAACCAAACTCATTTCAAAAACCGACGGGGAAGCGCTGCTTGGGATGCTGGGGAGGTTGAAGGATATGGTAGCTAAGTAATCTCTGCGTTTCTTAATAAGACTAAAAAATTACATCACATAATTATGAAATCAATCGTGACTGTCCCCATTCTCAATAAAATCACACGCTTTCTTGTTCCGGCAGTTGCTTTCTTTGTTGCATCGCCTGCGTTTTCAGCGCAAATTCTTTTTCAAACAGAGAAAACATCTTTTTCCCAAAATGAAGAGTTTTTGATATCGGCTTATGTCGATACGGAAGGGGAGATGCTCAATGCTTACGAGGGGAAGATAATTTTTCCCGCCCAGTTTTTGGAGGGAAAGGAAGTACGCGACGGAAATTCATTGGTCAATTTTTGGATCGAACGGCCGAGTCTGCAACAGCCGAACGAAGGCAAGCAAGAGATCGTTTTTTCCGGCATTACTCCCGGCGGTTTTTCCGGCGCGAAAGGTTTTTTGTTTTCCATCATATTTAGGACGAAACAAAGCGGAACCGGAACGATACAGGCCGACCGTTTGCGATTTTTAAAAAACGACGGTAAAGGTTCGCCTGTGCCGGCTCATGCCTCATCTTTTTCATTCGCTATTTCGTCGGAAATATCGACATCTTCGCCGATCAAACCGATCTTGGATGATGCGCCGCCGGAAGATTTTATGCCGTTCATTTCAAACGACCCGAATATCTTCGATGGAAAAAACTTCCTCGTTTTTTCGACACAGGATAAAGATTCCGGGATCGACCATTATGAAGTGCGCGAAGGAAACGGCGCTTTTGTTCGAGCCGAAAGTCCGTACCTTTTGAAGGATCAATCTTCTGATGCTGATATTGAGGTAAAAGCCGTCGACAAAAAAGGGAATGAAAGGACCGCGAAGGTTTCCACAGAGCAGGAGCCGGAAGGGAAACAGAAGTTCTTAATTTTTGGTATACTGTTAGTATCGGCGTTAGCGCTGATCGGAGTCTCTGTTCGTAAAAAAATATGGAAAAAAAGTTCCTCAAATTAATATTTTTTTTGGCGGCGTTTCTTTGCGTGCCGGTTTCCTCCTTTTCTGCAACGCTTGAGGTGAGTCCCTCGAGCGGAACCTACCCGGTCGGGCAGAAATTTACCGTGAGCGTCATCGCAGCAAGCGATGATCCGTGGAATGCCGTTTCGCTGGAACTTTTGTTTCCTCCGTCGATGTTTTCCGTGGACTCCCTTTCGAAAGACGGTTCGCTGCTCAGCTTTTGGATAAATGAACCGGTTATTTCGCAAAGCACCGGAGTCCTGAGCGTTGAAGGAATTACGCCGGGCGGCATCAAAGTACCGACGGGGACGGTCATCACGGCGACGCTGCATGGAACGCACGCCGGAACGAGCACGGTATTTTTTCAGTCGGGAAAGATCTTAGCAAACGACGGACACGGAACCGACATAACCGAAAAAATGACCGGAGCGAAATTTACGATCACCGGTTCGGCCGCAGAGCTTGATCCGGTCCGAGCCAAGGATCCTATCCCCGTCGGGGTGAAAGAACCAAATGCTTCATTGTCGCCGGCAGACATCGATGCTGACAAAATTATTTCCGTCGACCGCATTATCTCGCGCATCGGCTTTGAAACAAAATTTGCTTTCTTTCTCCTCTTGCTGACCATCGTATATCTGATCGGAGAAAAAATTTTTCACTCTCGGAACGATCGAGAAAGAGGGAGCGAAGAAGCAAATCGCAAGATCAAAGAAATTAAAGACATTCAAGAGAATGAAAAAATACGATAATACCTTAATATTCGCTTTTGTCATGGCGCTCGTTGCGGGTGTTTTTCCTGCGGTTTCTTTTTCTCAGCCATCCGGTAAAACGGGCGCACCGAGCGTCCTCGTTTCGCCTCTTTTACGTTCCGGAAGTTTTGTCGAAGGTTCCGTTTTTGAAGTGCCCATCGTTCTCGACACGAAAGGTTCGAGTGTTCAAGGCATAGACGTGCGGATCGATTTCGATGAAGACAAGCTGGCGATCATGCAACAGTCGAACGGACTATCCATAATCGGGAAGTGGTCGGCGGCGCCTTCGCACGATAATACGAATGGAACGGCAAGCTATGTCGGCATAGTACCGGAGGGTATCAAGACAGGATCGGGAGTGATCGGTGTTATAACCTTCAAGGCGCTGCGAGAGGGGAGAGCAACCGTTGCCATTAATGGCGCTTCTCGCATAACGCTTAAGGATGGATTGGATACGACAGCGGATCTCAAGACGGAAAAGGGAGAATATGCGATCCTCCGAGCCTTACCCGACGGTATCTACGTTTTTTCTGCAACTCATCCGGATCAAAACAATTGGTATAATAATACCAACCCGACCATCTCATGGGAGGCAAACGCTGGTTCGGAAGGATTCAGCTACGTTCTCGATAATAAGCCGAACACCATTCCGAACAACGCCGTAAAAACCAAAGACACGGCGATCACTATCGGCGATCTAAAAGACGGCTTATGGTATTTTCATATCAAAGAAAAAAAGGGTGCCGTATGGAGCGCCGCTTCTCATTTTTTGATCCGCATCGATACCGTTCCGCCTTTGCCGTTCGTTCCGGAGGTGAAGTATTGGACAGGTTCCGCGATCTTGTCCGAGTGGATACCCGTTTCGTTTTTTACGACCGACAATCTTTCGGGGATCGATCATTACGAGGTCGGAGTGGCCGACCGAGCCGCACCGGTAACGGCATCGCCGTCTTTCATACAGTCTGAAAGTCCGTTCCTTGTACCGCTTCAAAACAAAGATTCACAATTGCGCGTCGCCGTGCGTGCGATCGATAAAGCGGGAAATGTTCGCGACGCAACGATCGCTGTCGAGCCGATGAATCAATTTGCCGCCTTTATACGGGGAAATTTTGCTCGGATACTTTTCGATATTATTTTGATGACATTGGAAGCAGCCATTCTCTATTATTTTTTCAGGCACCGCTTATCCCGGCGTTTCAGACGGATAATGAAATTCGCAAAACAGGAAAAGCAGATCGATGAGATACTGGAGAAGCAAGACGGCATTGATGAAGAACTCTACAAAACGATCGTCGCACGAGAAACTTTTTTCGATAAAGAGAAAATTAATTCCGTTAAAAAAGAATGAGATCTTCCATCCGACAATCGGCGTTCGCGTTCTTGTTTGCCGCGGTTTTGACGGCGGTTTTTCCGGCGGCGGTCTTTTCTGAGTCCGGGCGCATTGATCCGGCCACGCTTGTTCCCAAAGTGATCGCGTCGGTATCTCCTCGTGCGGGGAGTTTTTCGGAAAATTCAACATTCGAGGTTCCCATTCTTCTCAACACTCAGGGCGCCCGCGTCAGCCGGATCGAATTACGGATCAATTTTGATCAGGACAAATTAGCCATCGTGCGGCAGTCGAACGGAATTTCCATTATTGGTTCATGGATCGAAACGCCCCGTTACGACAACGCCAAAGGATCGGCGAGCTATATCGGCACCATTCCCGGCGGTATAAATACCGAGGCGGGATTGATCGTTGATATTACGTTTAGAGCGCTGCGCTCCGGAAAGGCTCGAGTGAGCATTGATAAAAGTTCCGCGGTCTTTCTTGCCGACGGTCTCGAAACTGAAGCGTCTCTTGATCGCATCGACGCGGAATATGTGATCCTTCGAGGCGAACAAGAAGGAACGCGCGTCGTTTCAGAAACGCATCCCGATCAGAATGCATGGTATAATAATCCCAGCCCGACCCTTTCGTGGTATGCGAGCGAGAATTCCGAAGGTTTCAATTATGTTTTTGACAGCAAACCCGACACCATTCCGAGCAATACCATAAAAACCAAAGATACCGCCGTTACCTTTGAAAACGTATCAGACGGCTTGCGGTATTTTCATATCAAAGAAAAAAAAGGCGGCATATGGAGCGGCGTTTCTCATTTTTTGATCCGCATCGATACCGTTCCGCCTCGCCGCTTCGAACCCGAGATAAGTTCATACTTGGCACTGGCCGTGTTTACGGAGCGAGCGCTCATTTCTTTTCATACCGCTGACAATCTTTCCGGTGTCGATCATTACGAGGTCGGAGTGATAGACAAAGACCAGCCGGAAACCGAACTCCCGGCTTTTATGCGTTCGGAAAGTCCATTCTTGGTGCCTCTCAAGAACGGGGCCGATCTGCGCGTTATCGTTCGCGCCATTGATAGAGCGGGGAATGTTCGAGACGCTTCCATAGGCGTTCGCCAAACGAATATCGTTTCAGGCTATGTGAAAGAACATTTGACGGCCATTTTGTTCGGCATTATTTTTTTCGGCTTCGCTGCTTTTATCTTTCACTGGCTTTTCAGCCATCGCATGTTGAGACGATCGCAAAGCCATTCCGAGATCACCCTCAAAGAACCGGCGATCCCTATTCCGCTAAAAAAAGATCCCGTTTAAAAACAAAATAACCATGAGAGCATATTTAAAAAAATATAAAACCATCTTCACTCTTTTTGCGGCGCTCGCATTCATTCTTCCCACAGCGGCGATCTCGCAAGCGGTCAGAATTGATGCGATGAATCTTCTGTCGCATGTGGAAGTATCTCCTTCTCCGCGTTCCGGCAGTTTTGAAGAAGGTTCCACGTTTGATGTCCCAATTCTCCTCAACACCAAAGGATCGAGCATAAACGGGATAGAGGTTCGGGTTCATTTCGATAAAGACAAATTATCTATCATTTCACAATCGAATGGAACATCCATCATTGGGATCTGGGTGGAACCGCCGAGATACGACAACACGAACGGGACCGCAAGTTATGTCGGAGTCGTTCCGAACGGCGTAACGACCGGATCCGGTTTTATCGGCAACATCACTTTCAAAGCTCTGCGTTCCGGACAAGCAACGGTTGGCATAAGTTCGGGTTCGCGAATTTTGCTGAACGACGGTCTCGGCACCGACACTATCGTTGATTCGGGAAGGGCGGTCTATACTATTTTTCCAAAAGCGCCGGAAGGCGTGAGGATCTACTCGGAAACCCATCCTTTCCAAGATTCATGGTACAACAACAATAGCCCGGTCGTGTCATGGGATGCCGAATCAGGCGTTGACGCTTTCAGCTATCATATAGACAACAAACCCGGAACCATTCCCGACAATGTCGAGGATGGAAAGGATACGACGGTCTCATTCGAAAACAAAAAAGACGGATTATGGTATTTCCATATCAAAGCCCGCAAAGCCGGCATCTGGGGTACGACCGGACAGTTTCTCATGCGGATCGACACGGCTCCTCCAGCTGATTTCAAACCGGAAGCAAGCTACCTCATGGCGGCCGCGGCCCTGGTCGAACGAACGCTGGTCTCGTTCTTCACGACGGACAATCTCTCAGGGGTCGATCACTATGAAGTGGGAATAATAGACAAAACGCAGCCTCCGACCGAATCTCCCGTTTTTGTTCAAGCGGAAAGTCCGTTTCAGGTACCGAATGTGAAAGACGGACAACTGCGTATTATGGTGCGCGCGATAGACAAAGCGGGGAATATACGCGATGCGTTCGTCGATGCCGATCCGCCGGATATTGTTGGAAAATTCATGAATGACTATCTGCTCTACCTCTTGCTATTGATTATTCTTGCCGGTTTACTGGCATTCATCATTCACTATCTCTTCGGACATCACATTCTCAAGCGTCTCCGCCAAGCCTTTAGTATGGCAAAACGAGACGATCAGGCGGAGGAAATAACGAAAGAGAATAGAGAATCGAAAATAGATTAAAGAAAGACGATCTCTATTGGCAGGGATCTATTATCGATTATCTATTTTCAATTTTCTCGGGTTTTTGATATAATCAGTCCATGTTTATTTGGATTTTTATTATCGTAATGGTGTGGTGGATCTCAAAACATCATTACCTCAATCAGGCGGAGAACGCGCCTTTGCGCGCGGAAGTTTATCCGGCCAAAAAAGAGATCTCGGAAGATTTCGCACTTGAAGCGCAGACAAAATTCGAGAACCGGATGAAAGACGTTTTTCTTCCGGACGCTATAAATGGCAAAGAGATATACATATACAAAAAACTTATGAGCGTGTGGTACGCTAAGCTGTCATCCGAAAACCGTTATGATGATGCGATGGTGCAAAAATTCAGAGCAGATTGGCTCGAGTATATGAATGCGCTGCGCGATAAAAGCACCTTTAAATATCTTTCTTCGGAAACGACCGATAAAGAGAAAGCGGAATCTTATCGGAACGATGAGGCGGTCGCTTCAAAAAAAGTCTTCATAATCGAAGAGGCTTTCGCCGCACTTTCCGGAAAAGAAGGCACCGACGAACTCGCTCGCGTCCGAGCACTCGATGATGCTTCGTTCAGCAAAGGAGGCGAATTCGTTCCCGAAGGCTTCGAGTTGAATCTCGAAGGAAAGATACAGCCGAAGAAAAAAAGAAGCGCATTGTTCTCGAATTTTTTCAAGAAGAAAATTGAAGGCTAGTCTAAAAAACGCACAAGCCTCCGTCATTCCGGCCCGCGAGCCGGAATCCACGGCGTGCGTGCACTCGCTTGCTTTTTCCTCATAAATATTGTTAAATACACTCGGACACTTTTGAAACATATGCAACTGAAGGAGGTTCTATGTCCAAACTTTTACATACGCCGCTCACTTATTGGCACGTTGATGCCGGAGCGAAAATGGCTGAATTTGCGGGATATGCAATGCCGATCAATTATCCGACCGGCGCGCTCAAAGAGATCAAAGCAGTCCGCGAAGCCGCAGGTCTGTTCGATATTTCCCACATGCGTCCGATCTTCGTGGAAGGAACTTTGGCGAGAGAATTTTTGAATTTCATCGATACGCGAGATCTTTCCAAAATGAAGATCGGCGATGCGAGATACGGTATCGTCTGTGAAGATAACGGCGAACCGATCGACGATATTATCGTGTATATGCTTGCGAACAACCGCTATATGGTCATTTCGAATGCGAGCAACGGTACGCGAGTGGTTGAACATCTGCGCAAAGTAAAAAAAGATTACGCGATCTCAAACGAGCAAGTGAAAATAACCGACGGATTCGGCGAATACGGGTTTATTTCTTTGCAGGGACCGAAAGCCGAACGGATCCTTGGAAGCGTGGCAAACTGCCTGGTCATTCCCAAAAAGAATTATTCTTGCGCTCCCATGCTGCCGGTGTGCGGATATCCCGCTCTCGTTGCAAAAACAGGCTACACCGGCGAAGAAGGGTTTGAAATTTTGTGCAAAAAAGATACGGCGCGAAAAATTTGGACGAAACTTCTTGAGGTAGGAGAACCACTCGGGCTCATTCCGTGCGGACTTGCCTCTCGCGATACGCTTCGTCTTGAAGCCGGCATGCCGCTTTTCGGGCATGAAATGGACAAAGATCACGATCCGATAACAGCCGGTTTGGGACGGTATGTCGATTTCAACAAGCATGGATATTTCCTCGGAAAAACCGCGCTTGAAAAAGTCCGCGACGGGAAAACAAAATGGCGTACATATCTTCTCGCGTACATTATGGAAAAAGGGCGTATTCCAAGACATGGCGATTCTGTTTATTTCCGCCATGATCATATTTCGGAATATTCAGAAATTGGCAAATTGACCAGCGGAGGATTTTCTCCAACACTCGGAAAAAATATCGCCATGGGATTTTCAGAACTCTCTCTGTTTGTCGGGGATGAAGTTTTTGTGCAGATCGGCGGAAAATTATCTCCGGCCACCGTCACAAAACTCCCGTTCTATAAAAGAGCAAAAAAATAACGCAACAAAGATACAGCCGCTCCGATGCGAATCGGGGCGGTTTTTTATTAATTTTTTTGTAAAAAAAACTCTCAGTTGTAAATTCTAGCATATGCTAGAATTTACAGCAGAGTAAAATTATTGACAAAGTAGGGAAGGGTACGAGCAACGGCGTGTCAACATTGATTCGCTTTCGGGGTAAAGTATAATTAGTTCAGCTCAGTTATTTGTAAAAGAAAAAGGAGGTTGTCATGAGACAGGGGCTATCAAAAATGCAAGCCGGGCAAAACGGTTTTTGTCCGAAATGCGGACATGACATGTTTACCGGCGCCGGTTCAACAACAAACAAAACACCTAAACCAAGATACCGCTGCAGTTCATGCGGTCATCGAACGACCACGCCGAGCTTGGAAAAACCAACAGATGCCGAAGTCGTTCCGATGAGAAAGAAATTGCCCGTGGCAAAACGATACATCATTACCGCCGCGCAAAACGCGACGCCGGTGCATAAACCCACATGGGAAGCATTGCAGCAGGCGGCAAAATATTATGACGCTGAATTAGTGGTCGTGCCCGGACGATATAAAAATCCGACAAGCCAATGGACGCAGAATAATAAAGAACATGACTGGTGGGATTCCGCCGTCGAAAAGTATCTTTGCGACGGTCGAGTCAATCTCAATGACCGTTTGGTGCTGCTCGCGGACATGAAGGTCGCATGGGCGGCAAAAACGCCTTTGGTCGGCATGGATGAGCTGTCGAAAGATAAATGCGGCATCGTGGGACATGGATCTCGAGGAATGCGATCCATCGCCACTCCGCAATACAAACATCCGAAAATAATGCTCACCACGGGCGCTTGCACCATTCCAAACTATATAGATTCGAAGCAGGGAAAGATCGGGATGTTCAACCATTGCTTTGGCGGACTGGTCGTCGAGATCAGCGAAAATGACATATTTTTTGTTCGTGAATTGAATGCCACGGACGATGGTCATATCATTGACCTTGATGTGGAATTTACCCCCAAAGAAGTTCTTCCGTCAAAACCGGCTTTATCGGTAACCATGGGCGACATTCATCATCGATGGATCCTTCCAAAGGTGGTTTCAGCAACTTTTACCGATCCGGACAGTTTGGTCAATCTGCTCAAACCTCAGTATCTGTTTTGGCATGACGTGATCGATTTTCACACGAGAAACCATCATCACAACGGCGACTGGATCGTTAAATTTACCAAATGGAAATTTAATAAAGAATCCGTGCGGACGGAAATAGATGAGGCGATGCGATTCGTAAATGAACATACGCCGAATGGACGCAGGTCCGTTATTGTTTCCAGCAATCACGACCGGGCGATGGAAAGATGGCTCCGCGAAGCCGATTTTCGAGATGATCCGGTTAACACCGAGTTTTATCTCGAATGCGCGCTCCGGGCGGTCAGAAGTGCAAGGGTCACCGAAGGCGGCGTTGATTACAATGATCCGTTCGTGGATTATGCGAGAACGCTCGCGAACAAGAACATTCAATTCCTGAAACCGGGAGAAAGTTTTGTTCTGGCAAGAGTCGAATATTCTTTCCATGGAGACGAGGGTCCGAACGGTTCTCGAGGTTCGACAAAAAATCTTTCCAAGATCGGCGTCAAAACCACCAAAGGACACGGACATACCGCTGAAATTGTGAACGGTTGCTATAGCGTCGGCAAAAGTACCGGCAAACTCGAGTATGAAGGCGGCGGTCCGAGCAGTCATTCCAATTCCCATGTCGTGCAATACGCCAACGGAAAAAGAACGATAATTTTTATTATCGACGGAAGATTCTGTCTGCCTCGTCCCAGACAAGGCAAAAAAGAATAGATATCGTATTTAAAATTCTTGTCGGGACGGTCTCACCGCCCCGACATTTTTTAACAGGAAGAGAGAGATGAAGAAATTATATTTTGCGCATCCGATAAATACGTACGGCACGGAATTGGAAAAAGAGCTGCTCGTCAAAATAACCGACGCGTTTCCTGACTGGGAAATTGAAAACCCGAATCAAGAAAAATATCGGTTGGGATACGAAGCGTGGGTAAAGGAACACGGAAGGGGTATGGAATATTTTTACCGGCAAGTTCTTCCCGGCTGTGCGGGGTGCATCGTGCTGCCGTTTCGCGACGGAATGTGGGGCGCGGGAGTTTTTGGAGAAGCGAGGCGTTTCAATGAATGCGCATGTCCGCTGTGGATCATTACTTTTGACGGCAATATTAAAACCGCCGGTATCGATCCATCATTGGCGCTTTCCGTTAAAGAAACGGTAGAAAGGATCCGCGACGAAGAGGGAAGGTCGAAACCATTTTAGATTTCCGGGGTTATATCTTAACCCCGGTTTTTTTCTTAGCGCACGTCATCCCGCGCCGGGACACGGGATCCACGTAAGTTACGACGGACGTGGATTCCGGCTCGCGGGCCGGAATGACGAATATATAAAGGTTTTATCTCAATGATTTTTGAGGTATAATATAGCGGTTGCTCATCATGCATATGCTTCAAGTCAGGGTATTGAGAAAAAGAGTATTTGTGTCTCATTGAGACTAAAAATTTCCAATATCAAATTTCTAATTTCCAATAAAATGTCAAATGTTTGAATGACAAAAACAACGGTGTTTTTTGGACATTTGGATTTTCATTGGAAATTAGGAATTGGAAATTTGGAATTGTCAATAAGTCTCAATAAAAGGTTAAAATTCACGAATTCTGCTCTGTAACAAGATAAGGTGTTTTGGATAAAAATATGGTTCGTCGTTTCTTAAAATTATTTCAGCGTGATTTTAGCGGCCTGCATGAGGCGGCGTATCTTTTGGGTGCGTTCGCACTGCTCTCACAAATTTTGGGGTTGGTCCGCGATCGGCTGCTTGCTCATTCGTTCGGCGCTTCGCATCTGCTCGACATGTATTATGCGTCGTTTCGGATCCCCGATCTTCTGTTCGTTTCCGTCGCGTCGTTCGCATCCGCAACGGCCATCGTTCCGTTTTTTATCGAGCGGGTCAATAAAGGACACGATGAAGCGAAAAAATTTCTGAACGATATCTTTACGCTGTTTTTTGCCGCCATGGCCGTGGCTTCGCTTATCGCGTTCATTCTCATGCCGACTCTCGCTCCCTACATTGTGCCGGGATTTTCCTCCGCCGACCAATCGCAGGTGGTTTTTCTCGCACGCGTTTTGCTTTTGTCGCCGTTCCTACTCGGACTTTCCAATCTCGTCGGCAGCATCACGCAATCGGTCAACAAATTTTTTGTTTTCGCACTTTCTCCGGTGCTCTATAATCTCGGAATCATTCTCGGCATCGTTTTCCTCTACCCGATGTTCGGCATTCTCGGAATGATCCTCGGAGTGGTGATCGGAGCGTTCTTCCATCTCGCCATTCAGCTCCCGGTCATACTTAAGGAAGATTTTTTCCCGAAATTTTCCGCATCCGTCGATTGGAAAAGCGTGAGAAAAGTCGCGCTGCTTTCCTTGCCTCGCACGCTCGCGATGTCCATTAATAATATTTCGGTTCTTCTTTTGATCACCTTCGCTTCGCTCATTTCCGTCGGTTCCATTTCCATTTTTCAATTTTCGTACAATCTCCAATCCGTTCCGCTTTCCATCATCGGCGTTTCGTATTCCGTCGCGGCGTTTCCGACGATGGCGCGGCTTTTTTCGAACGGAGAAAAAAAGAAATTCGCCGACCACATCACCAACGCCGCCAAGCATATTATTTTTTGGTCGCTCCCGGTCATTTTTCTGTTCATCGTGCTCCGAGCGCAGATCGTGCGGGTAATCCTCGGCTCCGGACGTTTCAATTGGGATGACACGCGTCTGACGGCGGCATCGCTTGCGATCTTCACAGTATCTCTCGTTGCTCAAAGCCTCATCTTACTTTTTACCCGCGGCTATTATGCCGCCGGCAATACCAAAAAACCGCTGGCCATAAATTTTTTCTCCTCGGTACTTATTGTCATTCTCGCCTATTATTTTATCTACGGGTTTTCCGAACTGGACGGTTTGCGTGTTTTTCTGGAATCGACACTGAAGATAAGTGGGATCGCCGGTGCCGGGGTGATACTTCTTCCGCTTGCATACAGTATCGGTACCGTGATCAACGCCGCTCTGCAGTGGATCGCGTTTGAAAGGGAATTCGTACCGGGGATGACAAAAAATATTTCTCAAGCCTTTTGGCACAGCCTGTCCGCCTCTTTTGCGATGGGGATCGTCGCCTATGAAGGTTTGAATTTATTTGCGCTTATTTTTGATCAAAATAAATTTTGGGGAGTTTTCTTCCAAGGATTTTTGGCCGGAATTTTGGGAATATTCGCCGGCATCATCGTGCTTATTCTCTTAAAGAATCCCGAATTCAAAACGGTCAGTACCGCCATGCATCACAAGTTCTGGAAAGCAACGACGGTGTCGCCGGGGCAAGAAGAGATATAACGAGTTTTTAGTTTTCAGTTTTTAGTTTTTTCCTCCAACGGGAGGATCCGCCCGCTGGCGGAAGATTTACGACGGACGAAAAAAAACTGTCGCCGGACGGGGTTTGTAACCCCGTCCGAAACATTTGGATTATGCACTTATGATGCCATTCTCGAATTTTGCAATTATTCGTCGCACCGTGCTTTTATACAAACAAAACGGACGGGGTTGTAAACCCCACTATGAACCTCTGCTCGAATGTGCAACTCCATATATTCCAATACATTTTCGTCGTCGTTTCCTTCAAGGAACGGCGTCGTCTTCATTTTCTGCAATAC
>Ga0172379_10008522_pt1 | contig 12887 bp, 10 predicted proteins | sample GrowelOW334metaG_FD_119756 | JGI IMG/M metagenome (GOLD analysis project Ga0172379, IMG submission 119756) | Groundwater microbial communities from an aquifer near a municipal landfill in Southern Ontario, Canada - Groundwater well OW334 metaG | ecosystem: Environmental > Aquatic > Deep... | reverse complement strand
CATTTGGGGGTTTTATATCAGGATTTTCACCCGAGGGCAAGCAAGCGACAGGGAGCCTGGTGCGGCGGATACCGTGGGCATTCCGTTGAAGATGGGGTTGAGATTAAGCCGGTGGTTACAATGGTATGCAATTTTACCCGGCCGAACGGCGACCAGCCGGCCTTGCTGAGCCTGGATGAAGCTTCAACGTTGTTCCATGAATTCGGTCATGCCCTCGACAACCTGTTTTCAAGGAAAACCATGCAATCTGTTTACCGCGCGCGCGATTTTGTGGAACTTCCGAGCCAGATCATGGAGCACTGGGCGACGGAGCCGCAGGTACTTAAAACCTATGCGCTGCATTATAAGACCGGCGAACCGATCCCGGATCAGCTGATCGACAAAATGGAGAAAAGCCGCATGTTCAACCAGGGATTTACCTCGGTGGAATTTTTATCAGCCTGTTATCTTGATATGGCTTATCACATGCAAAAGGATACCATACCCGTTGATGTTGCCAGTTTTGAGAAAAACCTGCTCGATAAGATCGGCCTGATTCCCGAAATAGAACCGCGGTATCATAGCTGGTATTTTACCCATATCACGGGTGGGTACGACGCCGGATATTACAGTTATGAATGGTCCGCAGTTCTTGATAACGATGCCTTTGAGGCATTTAAGGAGAACGGGATCTTCGACAAGTCTACCGCTGAATCGTTCCGTAAAAATATCCTTGAGAAAAACGGTACAGCCGATCCGATGGATATGTTTGTCAAGTTCCGGGGTCATCAGCCGGATATAACGCCACTGATGCGGAACCGGGGATTTTTGAAGTAAGGCAGAAGGCAGAAGGCAAAAATTAGACTTATGACTTAAGATTTTAAGAAATAAGAAGGAAGTGTCTCAATATGAGGCCATTATATAAAATTAAAAGCTATGTATTTGAACCTTTTCTTTCAAAATTCAAAACCACTGCCCAATCTGAACCTTTTCATTCAAAATTCAATACCACCAGCCAATCTGAACCTTTTTATTCAAAATTCAAAACTGGTCCTCGGATCTCTAAACTTCACCTTCTCAAGCCAAACCCTAACCAATAACCCCTAACCAATAACCCCTAATCAATAACCTCTAACCAATAACCCCTAACCTCTAACCGAAAACCCGCAGTCCATGACCTACTCCGACCTCCCCGCCCTCCTCTCGGCCTCCCTCAGTCCCCTTTACCCCGACCGCGAAATTGAATCGATCGCGAGACTGGTACTGGAACATATTACGGGATTGAGCTGGGTGGAGATCCGCTTGAATCAGACGACTGCATGTTCTGCTGATGAAGAGAATCTGATCCGGAAAATGATCGTCCGCCTTGAGAAACACGAACCGATCCAATATATTCTCGGTGAAACGGAGTTTTTCGGGCTGAAATTAAAGGTACTTCAGGGGGTGCTCATTCCGAGGGGGGAGACGGAAGAGTTGGTGGACTGGATAGTGAAGACGCAAGGCTCAAGGCTCAAGGCGCGTGGCACAAGGCACAAGGCGCAAGGCGCAAGGCGCAAGGCTCAAGGTTCGCTCGGCAGCATTCAGGGTGAGGATAGGGGTCCCCGCCTTCGCGGGGATGACAGAAAAGGGGTTGGTGGTGAGGGGAGAGTATTGAGAGTGTTGGATATTGGGTGTGGGAGTGGGGCGATTGCGATTGCTATTGCAAAGTATCTACCAGATGCAGAAGTTTTTGCGGCGGATATCTCGGAAGAAGCTTTGGAGCTTACGCGTGAAAACGCCGTCCTGAACGGAATTTCGGCAGGGGCAGATAATTATCTGCCCCTGCATATATTTCGCCTCGACATCCTGGCACCGGTGAAGTGCGGGTTTTTCGACCTTATCGTATCGAATCCGCCCTATGTGCCTTTGGGTGAAATGACCAACATGGATCTTCACGTGGTTGAATATGAACCCGAAACCGCACTTTTTGTGCCAGATCATGATCCTCTGTTGTTTTATAAGGCCATCTCGGAGTTTGCCAGGAACAATCTGAATCCCGGAGGAAAGGTTTTTGTGGAGATCCATGACCGTTTGGGTGAGGAAACAGCCGAAGTATTCCGGAAATGGTTTTTAAATGTTGAACTTCGTAAAGACATTCATGGTAAGGACCGGATGATACGCGCATACAATGGATAAAAATCAGGCATTAAGCAGGGCCATGGCCTTATGCTCCCACCAGGAATACAGTGCGAGCGGCATTCGCAGTAAATTGGAATTCTGGGAAACTGCGCCAGATGATATTGAAGCAATCCTGGCCCAGTTGTTCAGGGAGAAGTTTATCGATGATCTCAGGTATACCAGGGCCTATGTGAAAGACAAAGTCAGACTTAACCATTGGGGCCGTATAAAAATCCGGTATATGCTTTCGATGGAAAAGATTAGCCATTCAATTATCGACCAGGCTCTCATGGATATCGATGAAGAGCTTTATGCCGATGCGCTCCAGGATCTGCTGAAAAAAAAAGCACGGAATCTGAATAGAGAAGCCAATCCATTCACCAAAAGACAAAAACTCATCAAATTCGCCCAGGGCAGGGGATTTGAAGTGGAGCTGATATTGAAGCAGATGAAGGATTTGACGTGAGGACGTGATTATAACCAATAACCTCTAACCTACAAACCTACCCATGAATAAGAATTTCCTGATCATGCTCCTCATCCTGACCGGAGCTGTGCAGCTGAATGCCCAGAAGCAGGTAATCGACCTTTCCGGGACCTGGGGATTTCAGCTCGATCCAAACGATTTTGAGCGCGCTTTCGAAAACAGCGGCGCCCATAAGGATCTTCTCCTTGACCAGGTGATCTTGCCCGGAACAACGGATTCAAATCAAAAAGGGATCAAAACAACCAATAAGCCCATCAACCGCTTGTCGAGGTATTATGAATATGTCGGTCCGGCCTGGTACCAGAGGGATATTGTCATTCCTCAGGATTGGGAAGGCAAGTCGGTTCAGCTGTTTTTCGAACGAATACTTTGGATCAGTTCCGTGTATGTCGACGGTAAACTTGCGGGTACGGAAAAAAGTTTCAGCACACCTCACCGGTATGATTTGAGCACGGTTCTCACTCCCGGCAAACACAAGCTTTCAGTTTGTGTCGACAACCACGTGGGACCCGAATTCGATCGCTGGAGCCATGCGTTCACCGAATATACCCAGACCTGCTGGAACGGGATCGTCGGGAAAATGGAACTCCGTGCTTTTAACCCCATCCATTTTAAGAGCATCCAGGTTTACCCTGATATTGTAAATAGAAACGTACGCATAAAATGCACCCTTGCCAATCAAACCGGAAACCAGGTAGATGGAATGGTTTTTATATCGGCAAAGGCTGTCAATACGGAGAACAGTCATCAAACCCCGGAATTCAGCGTGGCATTTTCCGGCTCAGGTGATCAAATCATCGCGGAAACCTTGCTGGAAATGGGTATCGGAACTCAACTCTGGGATGATTTTTCACCTGCCTTGTATGAATTGACAGCCTATCTGGCCGGGACCGCCGATCGCAAGACCATAGGTGATGCCCGTACTATTACTTTTGGCATGAGGGAAATTGGTTCCAGCGGTGCTCAATTCACACTCAATAACCGGAAGATTTTTCTCCGTGGAACACTTGAATGTGCTGTTTTTCCACTCACTGGCTATCCGGATATGACCGTAGAAGGCTGGATGAGGATTTGCAAAACAGTGAAGAACTATGGGTTGAATCACATCCGGTTCCACTCCTGGTGCCCTCCTGAGGAGGCTTTTATAGCAGCTGACAGAACCGGGATACTCCTCCAGGTAGAGCTTCCATTTTGGTCTGAAGCAACGAAAACTACCGATCCACTTTGCGTATTCCTTAAAGACGAAATGGGCCGGATACTTGACCGTTACGGAAATCATCCGTCATTTGCCTTGCTCTGCATGGGCAATGAACTGCGCGGCAACTTCGATTTCATGGCCGGTCTGGTGAAATTCGGCCGGGAAACCGATTCCCGGCATTTATACAGTGGCTCCACTGCCCGAAAGCATCTTCCCGAAGATCAGTTCTATGTGTCTCACCAGACCACCGGAGGCGGGATCACCACCTATGGAGCACGGGGCCCGCAAACCGATTATGATCTCAGAAAAGGATATGATGTACTTAAAGTGCCCGGAGTAGCTCATGAAGTGGGACAGCGTGCAGTGTATCCGAATTTCGATGAGATTAAGAAATATACAGGACTGCTCTATCCGAGAAATTTCGATCTTTTCCGCGATACCCTGGCTAAACACGGAATGCTGGACCAGGCCAAGGATTTTTTCAATGTTTCCGGAAACATGACCGTCATGCTTTATAAGGAAAGTATCGAAGCTCTTTTACGAACCCCCAACAGCGGCGGATTTCAACTGCTCGACCTGCACGACTTTCCGGGACAGGGTACAGCATTGGTCGGCATCCTTGATCCTTTCTGGGATTCGAAAGGATTGGTGACACCCCAAAAATGGCGCGAATTCTGCGGACCTACCGTCCCGATCCTCCGGATGCCCAAGCGGGAATATTTCACCGATGAATCTTTTATCGCTTCAGTTGAGATATATCATTACGGGGAAGAGCCCATCATCGGAGCAAATTTGTATTGGGATATAAAATCGGCTGATAATAAGATTATTGCATCAGGAAAATTTAAAAAACAGGTCATTCAGATTTCCTCCCTAACCCCCATCGGTGATATCAAGGCATCTCTGTCGAGGGCCAACTCTCCCCAAAAACTTACCGTGACTGTCTATGTGGGGACCGATATAAGGAATGAGTGGGATATCTGGGTGTATCCTAAAAAAATGCCGCTGGTGAAGCAGGATGGATATATTATTGCGTCACAAATGGATGATGCAACAATTTCTGCCTTGCAGGAGGGTAAAAATGTATTACTTCTTCCGGACATCAAACAGCTGGAAGGGAAAAAAGGATCATTCCAGAACCATTTCTGGTGTCCGATCATGTTCCGCTGGGAACCGATGACCATGGGAACCCTGGTGAGAAGCCAGCATCCGGCTTTCCGGGATTTTCCATCTGATTTCTATACGGGCTGGCAGTGGTGGAATATCATCAGCAACGCAATGACCCTCGATCTGGAAGGTACTCCGTTTGACTTCAGACCCTTGCTGCAATCGATCGACACCTATGACCGGTGCCTGAAGGAAGGGATCATTTTCGAAGCCAAAGTAGTGAAAGGCAAACTGTTGATGGCGGCTATCGATTTTACTAAAAACATCGAAACCCGTCCGGCTTCACAACAATTACTTTATAGCTTGAAAAAATATGTGTCCGGCCCTGAATTTAATCCGGAGCAGTCGCTGCCGGTTACCTTCTTCAGCAAGATGTTTAAAAAGCCGACGCCGACCGCTGGCGCTAAAGTAATTTTGTGCGATAGTTATGAAACCGGCAACGAACCTGATAATATTATTGATAATGACCTGACCACAATCTGGCATACGGCCTATGACAACCCGGGGAATTTTGCGGTCACGAATAAAATGACAGAAACCGATTATCCGCATGAGGTTCAAATTGAATTAGCTTCGGAGATCAATTTCAAGGGCTTCATTTATTATCCGCGCAAGGATGGACGCAATGGCTGGGTTTCAGATTATGCATTCTATGTTAGCAATGACGGCAAAAGCTGGGGCAATCCGATTATCCAGGGGCGACTGGCGCAAAACGATCAACCCAAGGAGGTGCTATTCCTGGCACCCCAGAAAGCCAGATTTATCCGGTTCATTGCGCTGAAGGGCTTTGGTGGCCAAAAGTGGGCTAGCATGGCGGAACTGGAGCTGGTAGGTGAACGCTCGCAATAGGTCATAATAAATCCGTACTTATATTTATATTTGAATATTATACGTATAAACATGAAATCCGTAAACTATACCAGCTCGCTTCCTTCAGACCTTCTGGAAATGCTTGAACAGTACGCCATCAGGTTCAAGGTACCAAAGAACCGCATTATTGAGAATTCGCTCAAAGCTTATTTCGAAAAGCTTCAGAGAGCGGAGTATATCTATTCATTTAAAAAGGCAGCGGGTGATTCTGAAGTTGTTAACATGGCAGAGGAAGGGTTGGAAGATTACCTCAAAATACTGGATGAACCATGAAGCAGGGAGAAATCTGGATGGCCGATCTGAATCCGACGAAGGGCAGCGAGCAGTGGGGAATCCGACCGGTGGTCATTATCAGCGGTAATGCGATGAATGATAATCTCGGAATCAGTATTGTGTGTCCCTTATCAAGCAAGATAAAAGGCTATGCCGGCTGTTTGGTTTTGACCAAAGATGCAATGAATGGATTGGAACAAAATTCAGAAGTGATCACCTTTCAGATCCGTACGGTTTCCCAAAACCGGTTAATCGGTAAAACCGGGAGAATAACCATGAACCAACTGGACATGATTAAGAAAGGATTGGACGAGATATTAAGATTTTGATTGTAAAAAAGGATAATATAACCTTCTATTGCGAAGATGTAAAATGGCACCAGCCCTCCTAAAAATCATTTAAAGTTGATTGATAAATGCAGGAACAACTGTATATTATGCTTTTAAAAAATAGCACTTATGGGAAAATCTTGTTATTTCATCCTTCTGTCGGCACTGGCCGCAATGGTCGCCTGTGAGTCTAAAACCAGGACCACCATGCAGGTGAATCAGGATCCGGGAAGCGGACAGATCGTTATGGCCGAAAATGGCAAACCTGTCCTGCGTTACAATTACAAGACGGTTTTTGAAAAGGATGCCCTGGATACCCTGGCCGCCAATAAATACATTGTAACGCCCAATGACACTTTCATGGCAAATCCAAGTATTTATGCTGTCCCGCGCAGCAATTACATCCACCCGATTTACGGTCCTGAAGGGGAAATGCTCACTCGCGACTGGTCGAAGGATCATCCTCATCACCGCGGTATATACTGGGCCTGGCCTGAAGTGGAATTCGGAAGCAGGCGGGGCGATCTTCACGCTTTGCAAATTGTTTTTGCCAGGCCAACAGGCAGGATTAAGCTTGAAAGCGGGAAGAAATATGCTCAGATAGAGGCTGAGAACCTGTGGATGTGGGGCGACAGCATACCCATTGTGAGCGAAGTTGCGGTCATCAGGGCCTATCGGACAACAAAACAGGGAAGAATCATCGACCTGGCATTCCGGTTTGTTGCCCTGAAGGATAGTATCACCCTGGCACGTCGCGATACAAAATTATATGGCGGACTGAATATTCGCATGCAAACGCCTAAGCAACAGGAGATCTATACTTATACCGATTCGTCAAACGTTGTACCGAGGCGTACCTGGTCGGACCTGAGCGGTTTATTTGCAGAAGCCACTGCAACCTCCGGGATGACGGTTATTCAGCATAAACAAAATCCCGACTATCCGGGCGATTGGATTCAGTATCCTGAACTATCGTGGTGCCAGCCTACTTTCCCGGCTTCCGGAACACGGTATAAACTGGTCCGGGGTCAGCCATTGATCTTGCATTACCGCATTCTGGTCCATAAGGGCACCAAACCTGCCAATGAGGAAGCTTCCCATTTATGGGATACCTTTAATGCTAAAGCAACCTCCCTGCCGACTTTCACCTTTGCACTAACTGAAGCCAAAAAATAAAACATTCAAAATCATGAACGCAAATAATTCCAATCGACCCTATTCACGGCGGCACTTTATAAAAACCACTGGTACCGCGGCCATCGCAGCGCCAATTATTATGCAATCTCCCTTCCTTTACGGAAAGGGAAACTCCCCCAGCGACAAGATCAATCTCGGAGTCATCGGCTGCGGAGGATTGGGCAAAGCCAATTTAGAGGCTTGCGCATCCCAGCCTAATGTGGTGGTAACTGCCGCATGCGACGTCTGGAAAGAACGATTGGATCCCGTGGTTGAGAAATACAAGAAAACCTGCACGGGATACACCGATTTCAGGCAAATGCTTTTACGGAAAGATCTTGATGCCGTAATCATTGCCACCCCTGCACATTGGCATGCCATAATGGCCATTGCCGCCTGCGAAGCCGGTAAGGATATCTACCTGCAAAAGCCAATGACCATGCATCTTGCTGAAAGTCTGGCAGTTCGGAATGCGGTTAAAAAACACAATATCATTTGCCAGGTCGGTACGCAGATACATGCTTCCGAGAATTACCGCCGTGTTGTCGAGCTGATTCGCTCAGGGAATCTCGGTGAAATTGGCACGGTCAGAACCTTTTTTGTGATGAACGAAGGCCCAAAGGGTATCGGCCTGGGAAATAATACCATGAATATCCCCAAAGGAATGGACTGGGATCAATGGGTGGGACCGGCTCGAATGCAGCCGTTCAATCCCAACCTGGTGAAGGATGCCTTCTATCATTGTTTCTGGATGGATTTCAGCGGTGGCTGGACACCCGGCATGGCTCCCCATATCATTGATCTGCCCATATGGGCACTTGATCTGGGTTATCCTTCGGAGGTCAGCGCTGCAGGCGGAAGGTTCATCATCAAGGACGACGGCGATGCCTATGACAACCATGAGGTCATCATGCGTTACCCGAACCTTACCATGACCTGGATGCAATCCTCAACCAACAGCTATGGCTTTGATTTTTTACGTGGACAGGAGAGCAGGCGCAGGCTGGGTATCTATGTTCATGGGGTCAACGGTACCTTGCAGACCGATTATGACAATCACATTATTTTGCCCGAAGGCGACAGGATGAAAGGAATGGAGACTCCCCCGGTATCCTTGGCTCCGTCCCCCGGTCATGAACTTGAGTGGCTCGAATGCATTAAATCGCGCAAGCAGCCATCCTGTAACCCGGGGTACCATGTCAAGGTTGATGTCCCATTGGCACTCAGCACTTTATCCTTAAAACTTGGAAGGTCAATCCGGTTTGATCCTGTAAAGGAAACCATCATCGGGGACAAGGAAGCTTCGGAACTGGCAATTCCGGAATATCGCTCCCCTTGGAAATTTCCGAAGGAATACCTGTGATCTATGGCGGATTATTAAAAAACCGGCTATATCGCATTCTCACTTCTACCAGGCGTAGATCATCTTCCTTGAGATGGTTTGTTCCTTGGTTATCAGGGTGTAATAAAAAACACCCGGGGCCAGGTTATACTGACCAGGAGAAAAATGAATCGTATGCTTGCCGGCAAACCTTTGTTCTCCATTCAAAAGTACGGCCACAATATGACCGTTGAGGTCGCATACCTTTAAGGTCACCGGTCCCGCTTCAGCTAGTTTAAATGAGAAAAATGTGTATTCATTAAACGGGTTGGGACTGTTTTGTTCTAATACTGTTGGTCCTTTTGTCTGTTCTTCCTTACCATTGGATCCAGTATCCACAATGGCCCCCCACAAGCTGTTGACACCGTTATCCTGGCGCGACCAGGCGGCAAAAACATGGTCGTCATATGCACTGACCCCCAGATAATGACCAAAGAAAGCCGTGCTGTAAGGCACAAAAGGCGTGTCGCTGATCTTCATGTTTTCAAAGCTGGAACCTCCATCGCGTGAAATGGCCAGATATACATCGGTCCTGTTATCGGTATAATTCCGGCGGTCATAATAAGTAATGTACAAGTACCCGGTAACCTGATCGATGCATAAGAAATTGAAGAATTGTTGTTTGCCCGGAGGATCATCGTTCACTCTTTTCGGTGCCGACCAGGTCTTCCCCCCATCTGCCGATTTTACAACCCAGATATCGGAGTCCGCCGTTCCTTTCCGGTTGTCGGACCAGTTGATATAAATCGTTCCGCGGTAATGACCCTGACTTCTGTCGCAGCTGATCACCGGAAAACTTGGGGTCAGCTGCATTCCCGGTACTTCGTAAATCCATAGTACCGGCGACGTTATCCGGATATCGGAAGGAAGCCAGGTTTTTCCTTCATCAATCGATTTATCAAACATTAATCCTGCCGGGCTCCACCAGCATACATAAACCTCCCCGTCGGGCCCGGTGGCCGGATAGGAGCCATGGACGCTCCAAAAGCCCCCCGATGAATTTCCGCCTTTATTACTGATCCTTACCTTCTCCGACCAGGTCAGTCCGCGATCTTCTGATCGTGCCAGGAAAATGATGGTGGAATCCCTGGGATCGGTGCTGCCATGCCGGTTGAATTGTGACCAGGTGGTATACAGGTTGCCTTTAACAGGATCAAATACTGCCCACTCCTTATCAATATGCATGGTCCCGTTCAGCGCTGTGTAACTGCCATTCGTCCAGGAACTTTCTGAACGGTTCTTTTTCTGGCAAACCACCCGGCTCAAATTTGGTACCAGATGGAAATAATAGTAATCACCCTGATCATCACAAACAATGACGGGATCGCAATTTACGCCGTAGGTGGATTCCAGCACCCCACGCTGCCAGGTAAGCCCGCCATCTTCAGATAAATAGTAATTGTTGTTGTTTGCACCCACCAGAATCTGGTTGCTATTTACGGGATTAATACAAACGGAGGGCTCATTGGGCACCATTCCGTTAATCGAGCTTCCAATCCTGACATTGACATGCTGGGCGTAACTCCCTTGTTGTATCAGGATTATTAGGATAAAAATTGCTGCTAAATATTTCATGGTGAAATGATCATTTCGGTATTGGCCTGGGCGAAGTAATGTTGCCGGCTTCTTTTGATATGTTGTACACAAAAAGCGAGTTATCGTGGCGGATATAGAGCCTCCCATTTTTAATTGCCGGGTGTGAACAGTGGAATTTGGTACCTCCCTCCACCTTAAAGGATCCGACGGTCTGAAGTCCTGATTCAACCGGTTTTATCAGGGAAAAAATTCCATCAATATCATAAGCAAAGATCAGTCCATCAGCAGCAACCGTGGTGACAACCATCGATTTGACAGGGATGGAACCTATGGTTTGACCGGTGAGCCAGTCGACGCTGTAGTACTTTTTGCCCTGGCTTTTGCCATAGAGCCGGCTGCCGATCAGTACCGGATCTCCTTCAAGCGGGAAAAAATCAGGGTGGGTCCAGACTATCTCTGGCGGGGTGTTGCCTTCAGCCAGTTTCAAAAGAATGCTTCCCTGCTCATTCAGGGTAAAAAGATATCCGTTGTGGTATAAAGGTGTGCCTACGGTGGTAGGAGAAGTACGGGGATGCCTCCAGGCGGGGGTGCCATCCGCAGCATTCAGGGCCAGGATAGACCCGGCATCCTGGTAAATATAATACTTCCGGCCTTTATGGTTCACCAGGATCGGCGAACCATATCCGGTGATCTCCTGTTCTCCGGAACTGGCCCAAATCAGTGAACCGTTCCTTCGGTTTAGGGCAACAATGTTCTTCCCGGCTCCGCCGGGAGCGCAATACAATACATCGCCATCAACTATCAGGTTATCCAGAAAGCCACTGGTTTTTTTTGGCCCGTTAAACTCCTTTATCAGGTCCTTTGACCATAAAATGTCCCCGTTCACCGAACTGAAACAATAGAGAACACCCAAACTGGTTACAACATAGCCCATTTCCCCGCTGATTACGGGGGTCGAATAGATTCCGGGATATTCGCCCATGAAATCGGGTCCCAGCGGTTTTTTCCAGGCTAGGGCCCCATTGATGTCAAAACAAAATACATAACTTATGCTGTCGATGGTGCCTGTGGTATGAACCCGGTCAGAGGTAACTACCGCCGAGGAAAACCCGGATCCCAGACCGTCATAGCTCCAAAGCAATTGAGGCCCACGTTCAGGCCAGCTGGTCAGAAGATTTTTCTCGGGATAGGTACCGTTGCGTTCAGGACCCCTCCATTGTGCCAGATCTTCCGGTTGGTTGATGGCGGGAGAAAATAGAATGGCCGGAGCAATTAGCATCCACTGTAAAAACTTATTCATTTTTTCAGGATGATATTTAAAATTGTTTTATCAACTTTTTGGTAATCATGCTTTTGTCTGTGTAGAGGTTGAAGAAATAGGATCCGGGACTAATACTTGTAAGATCAATTGTCACGTAATGTTTTCCGGCGGTTTTGTTTGAGTTTAGCAAGGTATTGACCAACTTTCCGTTGATATCCATAAGATCCAGTTTAACCGGTCCCTCCTTTTCCATGGTAAACTCAATGGTGGTTTGGTCATTGACCGGATTCGGATAATTCTGCATCATGGAAAATCCCTGTCTTACCGTTTGATTAGCTTCGGAGGAGGCCGGAATGGGTTTCCAGGCCGGATTTATATTATGCTCCTGCAGACTTGCCAGTACCAACGGACTTGAACCTTCGGAGTTCATGATTTTGATTACATATCGTTCATTAACCATTGAACTGTAGGCGATCTGCTTTCCATCAGGGGACCAGTCCGGTTCTCCATCCTCCCCCGGATTATCCGTCAACCTCACCGGGTTCGATCCATCAGCGCGGATGACATATACTTCATGATCTCCGCTTCGATTGGACTGAAAGGCAATTTTTTCACCGTCGGGCGACCAGGCAGGCCACCAGTTTTCATTTCCTTCGGTGCTGATTTCCATAAGATTGGAGCCATCTGGATTTACTACCGCGATACTGGAACCATTGGCTTTATGATAGCAGATGGCGATTTTCGAACCGTCGGGCGACCAGGCAGGGTGATCACCGCTAAAGTTGCCGACACGATGCTGGTTCGTACCATCAGCATTCATCACCCATAATTCGGCCCGGTAATTTTCAAGTGAATACCATCGGCCGAAGGCGATATACCGTCCATCCGGCGACCAGGCCGGCGGTCCGTCGCAAACATTGGCTGTATTGGTCAAACGCGTGATGTTCCCGCCATCAATATCCATAATGAATTCCGACCAGGAAAGGTCGTTGTAATGAATGTAAAAAGCGATTTTCGAGCCATCGGGTGACCATGCCGGTCCGCATTCACGCTGTGTACTGTTGGTCAACCGT
>Ga0172379_10008521_pt1 | contig 12887 bp, 18 predicted proteins | sample GrowelOW334metaG_FD_119756 | JGI IMG/M metagenome (GOLD analysis project Ga0172379, IMG submission 119756) | Groundwater microbial communities from an aquifer near a municipal landfill in Southern Ontario, Canada - Groundwater well OW334 metaG | ecosystem: Environmental > Aquatic > Deep... | reverse complement strand
GTTCTGTATTCCATCGCCGGTAGCGGCCACATCAAACTCAATAGACGCTGAACCTGAAACTTTAAACAATGTCTGTGCTTTTAGACCTGTCGCAGTTCCTACCGCACTCCAAGTTCCATTATCGGTAAGCGAATTCATCGTGTGCAAAACTATCGGAGCGTTAGTTCTCCAATTTAATCTGATAAGTTTTGTTCCGTTCTCACTTTCAATAGAAAGGTTTTTAGATGTCAATTCTTTCCCAAGGTCAAAACCTTCTGAAAATAATCTTTTACTCTTATCATTTGAGTTCCTATTATCCTGCGGATATAAGTCAATTATGCTTCTGTAATCTGACGGCAAAGCATAATTGTAAACATCATCGTAAATCGTATTTGATAAAGCGACAGTTCTAATAGTGCTTAAAGGTCTTATCTTTGAAAGCATATTATTTCCGGCACGCTCAAAAAGATACGCAATATTGCGAACCTTATTTAAAGTTCCGCCGTGAGATAAACCTATTAAGTGTGATTTTAAGTCGCTAATTAGCATTTTAGTTTTGTGGTTGTCTTACTCCTATATTTGTCCAAACAGAAGAAGAAGCCGCTGAATTTACTTTAACCCTCATCTTTTCAAAGATAATAGGCTCAATTATAAATGAACGCCTTACATAGTTTGAAGCTACGGTTAATCCGCTTGTAGCCATAGAAAATGTATGAATACAAGGAGAGTTATAAGTTCTGTTATTGTTAGCGATAGTAGAACCTAAGCAGGTCATGTCGTACCAGTCAATTCCATTATCAGAACCCTCAAATATGAAGTTTATATTTCCAGTCGTGCTGGCTAGGACTTGAACTTTTACATTCAAAGCATCTGCATCAATGGTACTAATTGAAGATTCGATGGTGGTCGTTGCTCTTCTGGTTATATATTTTGGACTAGTAGAAGCTACATTGTTGAGTTTTTTATTAACTATCCAAGCCTGCCCAGATACTCCGCTTAATTTAATTGGTGTTTGTAATTGCAATACACCACTAGCAAGACTGGCAAATAATGCAGATATGCCTATCAACCAACTTACTACTTTTAATGTTAATTTATTTTTCATATTTTTATTAATTATTTTTATTAGGCTATCAGTCCATCCCCTGTCTCAAGCAGAGGATGAAGGATAGTCTAATTGACTAAGAGTTTTAGCTTACAATACCCAGCATAAGTATTTATACCGGACTTTGTTGGTTTGAAACTTGTTCCACCAGCCTTTACTACGATGTATTGGCTTGGTCCGATTACCCAAGTATTAGTGACTCCGGTAATAAAACCAGTGCTTGAAGCAACGATAGTCGCTTTAGCATTAGCCGCCACTGTATAGGTAGAAGCTATCAATGTAGTAGTCGCAGACTGATATTTACTCTTGGCTATTTGAATAATAGCCGCAGTAGAAGAAGCAGTTGTGACTGTCACTGAAGCAAATTCCAATGTAGTAGTAGCCGCAGGAGATGTGAATTGACAGAGTGTGCTAGAAGCATTGCTTAAAGCAGAACTGTAAGAATATTCAACAACTCCGCCCATGCTCACACTTGAAGCAGATAGTGTCGCCACGCCTGTTAAGGTAGTGGTGCTATCAACAGTCAAGGTAGTAGTCTGAACTTCGCCAGCAGAAGGTGCGGCAGAAGTAGTACTTAATCCGTGTACGAAACGAGTTCCACCAGCTAATGTGTCTACTGATTGATTACCACCAACCAGTAATCCAACGCCAAAGCCAACGCCAAGCAATAAAGCTCCGCAAAGGACTAAGGCAATTATATTTTTGTTCATATAATGGTTAGTGTTAATGATAATTAAACAGCGACTGAACCGTCAGAAGCGGCGAAGCCAGTCCAAGACCCTGGAAAAGCTCTATCGCAGAACCTTGCCCTATATTCATAGGAGTCAGTTCTGGAATAACGAGGTTCAATTAAATCAGTTTCCACTTCAGACAAAACTTTTCTGAATATCATGTGGTTTTGAGACACAATATAGAAAGAAGTATTTGCATTAGTAGCTGAGTTGTAAGCAGAACCCAAGAACTGGGATTGCTTAATTGCAACCTGACCGAAATCTGTATCAAAGATGTTCAAGTTATTCTCACCGCCATCAGCAATCAAAGTAGAGTTTAAAACTTCTTTGGCATGCTTATAGAGAGTGGTTGGAACGAGAATTCCATTAAATACATGAGAACCCAATTCACCGTCCTGTGCTGGTTGATTTAACAAAGAAGTGACCAAAGTCCAAAGGTTATCTGGGCTCATTGCACCTGTTTCATAGTTATCAACAGTTCCACCGGTTAAGGAGACGTGGGAGTTTGAAGAAAGAGCTACACCATCGGCACAAGTATTGATACTTCCAGCGAAAGCATCGCCATAAACATCAATAATTGCTCTCTTGTCTTGTGTAAGACGAGCTCTGTCGCCAATTTGTGAACCAATCCTTTCTCTTTTGCCTACTTGGTCGGTTTTGAATGCCTCCCAAGAGACTGGAATCGACTTCATTCTTTTCTTAACTCTAACAGTTTTTTGATTCCCGATAAAAGTATTAGAGGTTTTAATTTCCGCCTGTTCTTCATGCTCCTCGAATTCACCGACATTTGAATCTTCATCAAAGATGAAGCTCATGCTGTCGATTCCACCTTGTTTGAAAAACAAAGGGTTTCGTGAAGATAAGAATGCGGGAGTTTCTTCTCTGTCATAATTCTCGTACAAAACAGCGTCAATAGCTGTCTGGCAAGCATCTGGAGAGAGTAAACTTGTGTGTCCGCCTGTTAACATAGTTTTATTTAATCTGTCTTAATTATTAAGCTGTAATATCATTCCTCAAGGCTCTTGGGTCAACAATAACATCAATAGTTCCCTTTACGATATCACCATCGATTATGGTAAGACCACTAGAATCTGCAGTAGCAGTTTGTATAATGTTGTAAAGAGGACCACTTAATGAAGAACCAGTAGCAGAATAGGAGAGCAAGGTCACATCGTACAAAACTAATAAAAGTTCTGCATCAGTATCGATACTGGCCGGTGTCTGTGCTTCTCCTCTAATCCTTGTAAGCCAAGGAATTGGAACGATAACTTCAGCTTTCTGAGCTATAACTGTACCTGCACTATTTACCTGAGCGTCTCGTGAAGCGATACCTCCTAGCATATAAGTTCCTACAATTGGAGTATCAACAGCAGCTACAACCCAAGTGTTTGATGTAATCGCACCGCTTGAATAAGTTGCATTTGTGTGAATAGGTTCTCCTGCATAGAATCTGGTAGCACTAGCAGCAATCCTAAATGGCCTTACGCCACACGAAAGTCCAATAACTTGTAAGTCGTGTTTCATAAGTTTTTAGGATATATCATTTCTTAACGCTCTCGGGTCGACGATTGTGTCGAGAGTTCCTTTTACTACATCACCATCAATGATTGTTAAACCGCCAGCGTCAGTTGAAGCAGTCTGCTTTATGGTATAAAGAGGTCCGCTTAATGCTGAACCAGTAGAATTATAATCAATTAAAGTGACATCATAGAGAACGAGCAATAACTCAGCATCAGTATCGATACTGGCCGGAGTTTCTGCCTTTCCTCTAATTCTTGTTGCCCATGGCAACGGAACAATAACTTCTGCCTTTTGTGTAATTACAGTACCAGCTGAATTGACTTGAGCATCTCTCGAGGCAATACCAGCAAGCATGTAAGTAGCAACTAAAGGTGTATCATTGGCAGCTACAATCCATACATTGGTTGCAATAACACCACCTGAATAGGTTTGAGCTGTGTGAATTGGCTCACCTGCGTAAAATCTGGTAGATGATGCGGCTGCTCGAAAGTTTCGAACCCCACAAGAAATACCTATTACTTCTAAATCGTGTTTCACTTGTTTTGTTTATTTATGTTCGCAGTTCTTTTGGTGTTTGCCTAGTTCACCCTCTAATTGCAGACATTTTGCATTAGGGAACTACTTTGATAAATAAATGTTATACTACCCACCTTTTCTTCAACTTCGGGTCGTAGAAAAGATGTTTCTTGCCACCTGCTAATGATTTCTTATAAAGTCGTTTAAATCCGTCCCATACGAACCCAGCGTCTTTAATTGCTTGGGCATCTTGCGGAGATAATTTGGTTTCTTTAGCTAAAGATTCATCACGAACTGTTCCAGCGGCACTATTTTCTCGAGTTTCTTTACTATTTAAAGCCCTTTTTAATTCGGCATTTTTGGCTAATATACTTTTGCGGTTAGCAATAGCACACGCCTCTTCAAGTTGCTCGTCTAACGAAAGATTTGAAGGAAAGGTACGGTTCTTATGGATTTCAACGATTAAATCGGCTTCATCCTCAGAACTGGCTAACTTTGTAGCTTTATCCTTAATTTGAGAAGATAGAAATTCCTTTCTACTTGCTTCTCTATCAGCGGATAAAATTGAGTTGAGGTCTTTCTTTGTAAGAGGTTTGTCCTCTTCATCCAGATCCTCATCTTCAACTACATCATCTTTTTTGTTCCTTTTCTTTTCTCTCAGTTTAAATGCTAGGTCTGCTGTGGCTTTGTCCGCCTTAGCTCTAGCTTCTTTTTCCTTGGCAAGTTCGGCTTTATAATCAACTTTTTCTTCCTTTTCAACCTCTTCCTCATCATCACCCTTTATGGGTTCTTTTTCGGAATTGGCATTCGCTTCTTTAGCTTCTGCATCAGCTTTCACTTTTGCATCGGCTTCGGCCTTAGCGATAGCGGCCTTCTCTATTTCTGCTTTAGTCATAAGACATCTGGTTTAAGGAGTCAGTGCTCACATTAGTTTTTTAACATCGCCATTACGGCGTAGACATTAAACAAAAACCGCTCTGTTGAGAGCGGCTTAGTATAGAGGGATTATTCAATGATGGGTTTGAATAAGCCCACTATATTAAGCGGCTCTCGTTTCCCATCAGAAACGGTTATTGTCTATTTAAGATTCGATAATCTATTGTCAATGCACTCGGTAAGATATATTAGCAGTTTACCGGCCACTATATCTTTTTCACTAACTGACTTTTCGTACATCTTTACTCTAGCAATATGGTTTAATTCGGATTTAAGCAAACTCCAAAGTTTTCCCTCTGCGAATAAAGTAGCTTCTTCTTTTAACTGCTTTGATTCGTCTTTGGTAAGAGGTCGGCCTTTATGAGTTAATACTCCTTTGCGTATTGACCATATCTCATCTGGCAATATAGCGTTATAAACATCTTTAACAAGAAAGTTTATAAGGTGTTTCTGGAGTATTTCTTGTTCCGTTTGTTCCATTACTTCATCTTTTTAGCTTTCTTTGGGGATACGACAACTTCATCCCTCAAATCTGGCAACACTTCCTTTTTAACTTCTTGCAAATGTTCAGTAGAAACAACTTCGTCTTCGCTTACAACTTCTTCTTCCTCGTCTTTAGCGTTTTCGTCATAACTTCTATCTAAAACAATACGCAATTCGGCTCTAGCTTTCCTTGCACTAACATCATAAGCAACTCCTCTTTTAACTTTAATGCCCTGTCTAACAATTAAACCGCCTAACTTATCATACTCAACTAAAACGGCTTCATCAGAGGCATTCTCACCTAATTTACCATAAACTCTGGCGAGTTTTTCAATATTTCTTAGTTCTAAACCTTTAATTAATTTCATTTTTGTTTTAATTTTAATTAGATATACCGACCATCTTTTTATATCTTTTAATTATACCACGATTTAAGTCTTTATGCTACTTGATTTAATCCTTGTGCCGTTATTTTTTGATTTACTTGTGCTCCCATTGGTGATTGTGGCGGTTGAGCTCCTTGTCCGTTCATAACTTGCTGTAAAACGCCTTCCTGTCCACCGCCCTCGGCTATCATATCATCTGCTTCGCCCCTATAAAACGAATTAAGCAATTTTCTAATAAGTGGTTCGGGTTTAATCATTGGGTCAGCCCTTAACAATGTATAAATATTCGTAGCCATGGCCTGTTCAAACTGGGTGTTCTTTTCAAGCAAGGCATCGGGTTCAATCCTGCACATATATTTCATCTTACTAAACAAGTGCGGGTTTACAAGATAAACAGATTCCTTATTATTTGGATAACCAACTTTGCTTAACAATTTAAGCGAGGCGTATTTCTTTTCTTCATCGGTCATTTCTTTGCCAACCAAAGAAGCGTCAAACAATATCTTTTTAGATACCTTTTTGCCATTAACCATTTGGTCTTGTAATATAAACGGACGATACTTTTCAGCCCCTGTTATCTCGTCAATTTGGGCAGTGGTAAGGTGTTGTAATGCAATATCAGTCATTAGGTCACCATATTGAATTATTGATATACCAAGGTTTCTACCTGCACCTTTTAATATAATTTTAGCTGCGTTATCTGCCTTGGCAACTGTAAATGCTTTTTGGCTTGCTTGTGGCAACTGCCCGCTTTGAGTATCATTAATACTTTCTTTGTCAATGGATTCCTCAATCTTTGACATGGCATTATAACCGGCCATTGGGTTTCTTGCTGGCAACAATGGCGTCACTTTAGCATCTGGGTTTTCAAAAGCAACAACTGAGTTTGGAAATACCACTTGGCTATCAAACTTTTCAGCACCTGAAACAACGACTGGGGTTAATACATCAAGTATTTCCCTGTTCATTGTTATTTCATACATAGAATCTAACAAATCGTTATCCCAACCTACCCTGTTAATAAGTGATTTAAAGAAAAAGAAGTGTTCATTAATCCTTTCATAGCCAAAAGGAATTAAATTGTATTTAGGTGCATTGCGGTTATCCCTGTGTTTAATAGGGTTATTATCAATATTTTCCTCGCCCATATAAATACCATTAAGGAAAACTACCTCGCTATCATCTCTCCTACACTTCCACTTAGCTTCTTCAACCAAAAGTTCATGTGCTTCGTCCTTAACATCGTAAAATAATCCGTCGTCTTCACTATAAACTGATTGTATTCCCGGTGTCACATACTGCCAATTTGGATGTTCGCCCCATTTAGCTTCTAAATCTGTGTATTCAACAAAACGCCTTTGTATAATAACCCTTTGCTTTTGTATGTTTTGTTCAAAGGCATTGGTAATAAGCACTTGGTCGGCTGAATATACTGGAACTTGAAAACCAGATAACACTTCATCTAATATTTCCTTTGTGGTTAGTTTGCCGTCCTCACCTTTCTCTTTAATCTTTTGGAATACTTCGCAATAATCAGCACCTAAGTAAGTCACTGGGTTTACTAACATACCCATTGTGCCAACAATAAACGATGAGCGGTAATTTGAGTTGATGCTCATCCACTCTAAAACATCACGCATAACTTCTGACATATCCCTGTCTTCTTCTTGCTTTTCATTCTGTGCAAATATAGTTGGAACAATAAAGTTAGCAGTTAAATGTGCGTGCATTGCCATTGTTTTGTTGCGGGCTAAACTTCTTGTACCTCTAAACTTCCATGCTTCGTCTGGGTCTTCAACGGTTTCATCGACAAAGGAGTTAAAAGTCCTTTGGTCTTTATTCATGCGGTCAATAACACTATAACCATTTAACTCGTCCCATGGCTTGTGAAGTATTTCATTGCCAGCAGACCAATCCTTTTTAACTATATATGTTAATTCAGCTACCTCTTTAGATGGCTGATAAGACGATACATTAGTTCTTTTTTTATAAATGTCTTGTATCATTAGCTTCTTGTTCCCATCAAAAAGCTGTACCCTTTAATTATACCACACTCTAATAATATTTACTAACCTATCTTATTAAAGCCCTTAAATGTTGGACGACTTACTGATACTCCATACTGTAATTTGTTTTTATGCTTTAAGAAGAATATCATTCGCATAATCATATTGTCTCCAAAGTCAGGTGAACGTCCAATGGCTTCTTTAATTTGTTCTTTAGAAACTAAGTCTAATTTTTTATCATCGTTATCTATGTCCTTTGCCTTAATTTGCTCTAAGTCCTCGGTTAATAGTTCTTCATAACTAATATCCTCATCATAATCAATAATAACATCTGTAGCAACTGCGGTTCTATGGTTATTTACTTCCTCGGCCAGCATATAAGCACATTGAGCTTTTAAATTACGGTAATTTGGTTTTTCTTCTGTCCTTTTGTCTAGTCTTATATCCTCTAATGGCGAACTATTAGCAATAAAACCCCTTACACCATTTAATCCATCAACAACTCCACCGCCAACTCCGTCTTCGTCAATAACTATATGGCTATAAGGTATTCCCTCATCTCTTGCATCATTTCTAATCATTTCAGTTGTAGTATTGGTCGCTTGTTTTCTGCGTATCTTAACCTTGTAAACCTTTAAACCTCTCCAAAACTTACTTACTGTTAAATCACTACCAAACCTAGCTACATCAACGGTCATATACTTTTCTGTTGATTCCTTTACAGTATTAGTAAATAAATCAGATATGGCTTCAAAGCTCATTAATGCTGACGGGTCATCATCGTATTCCCATTGTCCAAATAATAGTCTTTGCTTTTTAGATTGATTCTTAATTCCTAAAAGTTTCTGTTTATAACCTGCTTCATTTTTAGGGTTATCATCAACCAAAGACTGTAAAAACTTTCTATTGGCCGGTAATTCCTTTTTCCTCCATAGTTTATAAAACTCTCTATACAACCAATTCTTTTTAGGGTTGCATGTAATAAATATTTTACCCAATATTCCATACTTATCGTTTAACTGCCTATTAATACGAGTTGTCAATGTATCAAATGCACCAAAGTTTACTTCGCCTGCTTCCTCTATCCAACCTGAAGTATATTCAGCACTACCTAAATCTTCATAGTCTGGGTCGCTTGGGTTAAAAGATACTTCTAATAAATCAATAGTTGCTCCTGTTTCTAGAAACTCTATTACTGACTGCTGTTCTCTATAACGAAAATGTATATCCCTTTTTACCTTATGATGTCTACAAACCTTAAAGAATGTTAATAGCGTAGTTTGTTTTAGATTTTTTAAAGTCTTACGAGCGATAAAATATTTGGTGTTTGGATATCTAAGGCACATTGAAATTAGCCACTCACATCCAAGCCAAGTTTTTCCCCCTCCTGCTCCGCCGCCAAATAAGAATTCTTCAGTTTCCTTATCCTCTAATATTTGCCAACCTAAATGCTGTTTGTATGTCGGCTCAATCGTTATCTTTAGTTCTTTTTGGTCCATTAGGAACAATATAATTTATGCCTTTAATTTGTTCACCCTTTGAAGTTAAGTCAAGTTTATCGGTTATCCTTTGCTTTAACTTATTAAACTCTCTAATTGCACCTAACTTATTAGTAAAATCAGCGTGTTGAGTTATTAAAAATAATAACTGCTTATCAATAAATTCGTTATTTAGCCCTTGTTTTTCAAGTAGTTCACTAATTCTTTGGCAAACCTTAACATTGCTTAACTCCCTACTAACCGCCGCACAAGCTGTTTTATACCAATTTGGCTTATCCTTACTTATATCATAAACCTCTAAATAACTTTGAACTCCATTACCAAAAAATTCCTCACTCTTGGCATATAATTGGCAAAATGCTTCTTGCTTTGGGTTTAGTCCTTTTTGTTTAGCCATATATCGTATAAATAAACAACAATTTGAGATAAAACTAATAATAGAGCTATTCTAAAACCAAACGAATACATAGCAATCATTAATACTAAAAACTGCAATAGTGTTGATAAGAATAGCATTTCTTTAAACAACTAACTTAATTAAATAGATAACACCAAATATAGTTCCTACAACAACAATAATCCATGTCATTATTAGGGCAAATACACTAAGTAAGGCATCTAATACCTTTACTATAAGAAATATTTTATCCCTTACATAATTCATTACTTTTTCTTTTTACTTAACCCTGCCTTTGAATAAGCTATTGCGGCCAACATGGATTGCTTAGCCTTTCCTGTCTTACCGGTTTTCTTTACATTCTTAGGAACTTTACTATGAACTTCCTTCATAGCACTCATTAACTTTTGTCTATTTACACTTGATAATGGCATTTTAATTTAATAATTTAATTATTTCATCGACTCTTACCTGTAAATCCTTAGCTTGGTTGCGTAATTCGGGCAATAAATCCTTAGCGGTAATATCTTGCCATGATGTTGGCTTACCATCACTGCTAAAACCCATTGGCTTCCTTGTAATTATAACATTTTCTTCTATATTCTCACAAACCAATATATCTAATTCAATCGTCGCTAATTTTCTAACAACTTCTTCTAGTGCTTTTTCGTATACTTCCTTTTTAATTTCTTTTATTGTTTTGATAGTTATTTTTTAAATTAGTCATCATCACCCATTAATCTTTCCTGATAAATCCTATCTTGTTCGCCCTCGGCTTCTGCAAGGTTTTCATTGATTAATCCTTCCTTTTTTTGTAGTAATCTTGTGTAATTCATAATTGCCTTGGCTATCATTGCACTTCCATCGCCGGGATTAATTTCATTGGCCTGTGGAATACAAACTTTTACTGTAATTAACTGGGCAACTATTGAAACTGCATGCTCAACGGATAATCGGGTTGATTTAGCTGGGTCTACAATTTCATCGCCTATTACTAGAGTTTCCTCTGAATTGGCCTGTATTTGGTTATATGGTGCTAATAATGCTGGTTTAAGTAAGTCGCCATCAGGTAAAGTTTCAGCAATTTCTTTTAAGCACAAACCTCCGCCCTTAACATAACCTTCTTGAAGTGCGGCCTTGCAAGCATAAACTGCGTCCTCAATTTTCATTTTCTTGTAATGAGACTCTTTGTCGGTCGAAGCACCAACTCTTATAACTCCAATAGCTGAACCTAGCGATGCAATTCTCCTTTGTAATAACTTTTTATGAGAATCAATCCTTTCCTCATCTACTTGGCTTAACAATATTTTAATTCTTTTGGCAACCTCTGAATCTGTTTTTAATTCAATACCAGTTAAATTAGTTCTACCCTCTTTCGTACCACCACCGCCAGTTAAAACGGCATCTTCCCTAGCATCAATATCTTTAACAACAAGTTTATCTAACCAACCTAAATCTTTATCGGTAATAGTTTCTAATGCTATTCCTGCGTCCTTGTTAATGAACTTTGCACCGGTATAAACACATAAGTCCTCAAACTGTTCGGTTCTTAGTGCTGGAACTTTAACTGGAAATATTTGAAATCCATTTTTAAAGGCCATAACCAAATCAACTAAAACACTTTCAGAAAACTCTGGTGCAAAAACAACTAATTTATTTGTATGTAAGTTTTTAGTAAATGAGCCAATTTGAGATGGGTTGGTTAATTTCCTGTTAGTCACGACAACCGGTAATTCTTCACAAATCATTTCATACCTTGCTTGGTTATTTACGAATGCTTTAGCAGCGATCTTGGCCGGAAACCTTGCACCCTTGATAATTTCAGTTTCAATAACGCCTTTGTGGCCTTCAATCGTATCAATAAAGCCATCTATGCCAACTTCATACGCCATATTTGCTATGATTTTGCCTAGATTAGCGTCCTCAACCGATACAGATGCTATCTTTTCAAGGTCTTCAAGTGATTTTATTTCTACCGCAACGCCTTTAATTTTTTCAATAACTACTTTAGCAGATGCTAATAATTGTCTTGATAAACTCATTACACCGGCCTTACCACCAGATGTGGCAGTTCTAATAGCTGATGAAGTTTCACTTAATTTTCCAAATACATCATTTAAAAGTTTACCGGCAATAACAATGGTGGTTGTAGTTCCATCGCCTGCTTTTTGGTTAGTCTTTTCAGCTGCTTCTCTAAAACTATTAGCGGCCAAACTCTCAAACTCATCGTTTAACTCAATACTTTTTGCTATTGAAACGCCGTCATTTGTAATTCTTGGACTTCTACCGAATGTACCATACATTAAGGCATTTCCACCCTCTGGTCCGAGCGACATTTTAACTGCATCGTAAATTATATTAGCTCCTTTTAATATTGCCTTCCTTGCCTCTGAGTGAAACTTGATTTTTGTTTTAGCCATCGTTTTTATTTATTAATTCCAAAGTTTTTATTTATTATACCACGGTTTGGTCTATCTTTTGGTGGTGAAAGTGGTAGTGAATCAGTTGCTATACACTTAATTCCCCAAAATGTAGTTTTCTCCGATAATCTTAATCGTTTTAGTTCCTTCGTAGTTCCCTTAATTTCCGCACCCTTAATATCAGTATTTAATGGAAACTCTAGACTAACTATTCGTTCTAATTCTTCCCTTGAATCAAAGTCTTTTGCTATGAATATTTTATTTGGCATAGTATTCATTATACCTTATTTTTGACCTTTTTACAAGTGTGTTTTATTGACAAAACCCTATCTATCGCACTAGATAATGTTAGTGGTTCTAAATCAGAAGTTGGTTTACCTTTATTATATACTTTACTATATTTTTTAATAGTTAATTCTTTTTTATATTTATTGCAAATATACATATATTTATATTTTTATCTATCTGTCAACACTCACATAAGCAATCACAAAACTCATAAAAGCTAGAAACAATATCCCTGGCAATGTTGTAAAGAAATCTATTAGCATTTATGTAATTCTAGCCATAAATTAGCGACTGCTTCTTCGGGAGTTAATGCGTGAGACCAATTATGATTTTGGACATCTCCTTTTTGAATAACTGCGTGCCACATTTTAGTTCTTTTTAATTGAAATTCCCCATCTCCACACGCCATAATGAGTTCGGAGAGAGTGGGAACAATTACATCACCATCGGGAGTCCACCAGGACTTTATATCAGCATCAATATCGTTTGTATATTGTTTAAATCCCGCATCTTTTATTTTTTTAGCTAATTCGTATGTCATATTTAGCATCTGTTTTTAATTATCATCTTCGCCTTTAATAGGTAATTCCCAAATTTTTACTGGTTTTTCATTATAATTC
>Ga0172379_10008520_pt1 | contig 12887 bp, 13 predicted proteins | sample GrowelOW334metaG_FD_119756 | JGI IMG/M metagenome (GOLD analysis project Ga0172379, IMG submission 119756) | Groundwater microbial communities from an aquifer near a municipal landfill in Southern Ontario, Canada - Groundwater well OW334 metaG | ecosystem: Environmental > Aquatic > Deep... | reverse complement strand
TGATGCTGACGACCTCTTTTCATGCGCGCGGCATTTCCATGGGGAGTGATTCAGTTACCAGGTTTACTTTTGAGGATCTACAAGCCTTGCAAAAACTCGATTCAGTAAAATTTGTAGTTCCCTATGTTAGCGGCCGGGCGCAAATAGTTTACAAAAATCGCAATTGGAATACAACCATTACCGGGGCGACCAAGGATTATCAAAGTGTGCGAAATGCGATCCCTGATAGCGGCCGGTTTTTTACGGATATGGAAACGAATACCCGGGCCAAGGTGGCTGTTCTGGGCAAAACGGTGGCGGATGAATTATTTAATGGAAATAATCCTCTAGGCGCCCAGATCAGGATCAATCGTATTAATTTTACTGTAATTGGGGTTTTGCCGGAAAAGGGGACATCGGGTTTTAGGAACCAGGATGATCAAATCGTTATCCCGGTGACTACGGCGATGTATCGTTTGTTGGGCAAAGATTATATCAGTAACTTTGATATTCAGACTGTGGATAGTGATTCTCTGGAATTGGTCCAGCAAGAAATTATCCCGATTATTGCCAAGTTACATCGTCTTGACGACCAGCAAACGGAAAGCGTTGAAGTTCGCAACATGGCAGACCTGCAAAAAGCGACGTCTGATATTGTTAACACGTTTGCCATATTGCTGGGATCGATTGCCGCGGTTAGCTTGCTTGTCGGCGGTATCGGTATTATGAATATTATGCTGGTGCTGGTTATGGAAAGGACCCATGAAATTGGTCTCCGGAAGGCGTTAGGGGCGGAAAACCGTGATATATTACTGCAATTCCTGGTTGAATCAGTCTTGATTTGTACTCTGGGAGGATTGCTTGGGATTCTTTTGGGATATTTAGTGTCTACCAGTATTTCAGTTTTCATGGGCTGGTACACCATAGTTTCCACCGGCGCGATAATAATGGCGTTTTCTTTTTCTATTTTGATCGGTTTGGTCTTTGGTATTTGGCCGGCCATGCGGGCCGCGCGCCTTATGCCAATCGAAGCTCTCCGCTGGGAGTGAAAATATGAATAAAAAAAATTGGCTGATAGAACATAAAGCTCGGAACCTGAGACTGAAAGTCTCGGTTCCTCGCGCTTTTGGAACCGCGAATTTTATTCGCAGGTCCCAACCTCTCTTCTTTTTTTTAGTATTTTTTTTCGTCCTTAATTTAATTGTCGTCAGTCCCACCTCTGGTCAAATGCAGGATAAGGGGAGCCGGCCGAAGGTGAAATCTTATAGTAAAAGCTTATTTGATGATCGTCCAATAATTAAGGAAAAAGAAACTATGCCTGTTCTTGTTAACGAGGCGGTCAATGTTGGGGCGGCTAAAGGCCCCCAACTTAGCAGTACGATCTTCTTCCGCTGGCAAAAATTTACTGCCAATGGGACTGTTCCCAATAATTTTGATATCGATCGGGCGTATATTGATTTAAAAGATAAGCTGGATGGCGGGGCAGTGGCGCGGTTGACCCTTGATGCGGCCAGGATTTCCGGTATAACTCGCCAGAACCTCTTTGATTTCTTGAAATATGCTTATGTGGAATTGCCATTAAGTTTAACAAAGCTTGGGGTTGTTCCTTTTACAATGAGCGCCAAGCTGGGGTTACAGCAGACGATCTGGATCGATTGGGCGGAGAAGCGTTTGAATTTACGCTATATTGCCAAAACTTTAGTTGATAATGAAGGCGTAATGCCGTCGTCTGATTTTGGTGCTGGGGTCGGCGGCCGCTTCACTCTGGGCAAATTACCAGAGATTGAATATCAAGCTCTAATCTTAAACGGCCAGGGTTTTGCGACTAGTGAAGTAGACAGCAACAAGGCCATTTCTTTGCGCTTTAATTCCGACATTTACGAGACTGACAAGAGTAAAATCAGTATCGGTGTTTTTGCTAATTCCGAATCAGCGAGTGGAAGTGTCGGCAACCCTAATTCGCAATTTGGCATTGGAGTGGGAGTCGTGAATTACACCTTTAATACTTATTTAGAATATCTGGCTGGCGCTAAGAGTGATAAAAATATTAATGGTTACAGCCTGGGAGCGACCTTGGGCTTAAATGCCTTCAATAAAGTTTTGAAAGGTTTATCTGTTTTTGCCCGCTGTGATAATTATAACCCAGATACTAGTGCTAGCGGCAATCTCCGCATCAAATCATTTTACGGAGTAACGTATGACTGGAGCCGGGATGTAAAGCTGGCGCTTGATATGCAAAATGCCAGAGTCGGTGATGGAGCGACTACCAGTGCCTTATATGTACACACGCTGATCCAGCTGTAAAGCTGACATCATTCTGCAGCTGTTTTTATCCCTAACTACTTGATATAATAATATATATGCATATTCCCGATGGATTCCTCGATCCAAAAATTTCTATGGGTATGATGGGTGCGGCGGTGGCCGTGCTGGGTTACAGTTTTGCCAAAGTGCGGGAGGCCGTTACGGCTCTTAAACCAGCTGAAGCCTTCGCGACAGTGGGTAAAGGTGTGGGCAACATGGTTATTGGCATGAAGCGAGTGTTGACTGGTGATGGGGAACGGACAATTTATAAAATGGGGATGGTAGCTGCACTGGTATTTGCCGGACAGATGTTTAATTTTCCGATTGGGCAGGGAACATCTGGCCATCTGTTGGGTGGAGTTTTGGCGTCTGTAATCCTTGGTCCTTTTGCCGGAACAATTGTTATCGCGGTGGTCCTAACTATTCAATCTTTCTTTTTTGCTGATGGAGGGTTGCTTGCTCTGGGAGCTAATATTGTCAACATGGCTGTTGTGGGGACGATGCTTGGGTTTGGTATATATTTTCTGTTGAAAAAAATTCTACCGGAATGGATCGCTATTCTCATTTCTGCCTGGTCTTCGGTCGCACTGGCTGCTTTGGCCTGCTCTCTGGAGCTTGGTTTATCCGGGACAATCCCTTTTGCTGTGATCATCCCGGCTATGGTTCGGGTCCACATGATTATCGGTGTGGCTGAAGCATTGATCTCTTTAGCCTTGATTAACCTTTTTCGCGTTATGTTGAAGGGAGACGTATAGTCCTGAAAAAATTGTTTCTGATAACAATTTTAATTGTAGTTCTAGCTGCGTTTTTTGCTTCAACCAATCCAGATGGCCTTGATTTTATCTCTGAAAAATTAGGTTTTTCCTCTAAAGGGATACAACAAAATGCTCCTCTAGCTGGTTATAAATTGGCTTTTTTCCCCAATGGTGGATTTTCAACTTTTTTAGCCGGCTTGGCCGGTGTTTTGATTATATTGGTCCTGTTTTGCTTAACTATATATTTATTGAAGAAGGATAATAACAAATCGAATAAGGTGGCTTGTTTTCTGCTGTTCAGTATCTTTGCTGCCATGCCTGTCTTTGCCGCCCGCCCGTTGTTTACCGATGACTTTAGCACGGTTCCTCAGGGAGCCCATGAATTAGAGGTCGGTTATTATTCAACTCAATACCAGGTTCTGCTTAGCAATTATGTAAATTTCATTATTAAACGGGGTTTTTTGCCGAATTTTGATTTTGGCGTAGAAATTCCCTATACCACTTCATACCCTGCTGGCCTGAATGATATTTATCTTCACGCGAAATATCGTTTCTGGAAGGTGGGGGAAAACGAAGGGGCAACGTTTCGTATAAATTATAAATTTAATAATGGGAACGTTTTACGAGGGTTAGGTAGTGGCGATAGTGACTATTGGTTAGCCTTGATCTATTCCAAAATGCTTGGCCGGACCAAAACCCATCTTAATGTCGGTTATGTAAATGTTGGGATTCATGCCGGTCTTCCGTTAGATGATTATCTTTTTTGTTCATTTGCCTTGGAGCATCCAGTTTGGGGAGAGAAAGGTGAGGTCGTGGCCGAATATGTTGCCAATAATACCATAGTTCCTAATCCATCTTTTATCCAGTTAGGGGCCCGTTATCTAATTGCCAATGGATTAAAACTTGATGCCGGGTATAGTTTTGGCTGGAATGATAATTCAATTAAGAATAACGTGACTGCCGGTTTACACTGGGAGTTCTAATTCGCATTGACTGTAAGTGTGGATCATATTACCATTACATCTGTGATTATAATTTGGGGGTAGTACAATGAAAAAATTTATAGGTTTAATGATTCTTGCTCTGTTGATATTTTCTTCTCCATCATTTGCTCTCCGCTTGCTGGTGACCGATGATTTTGAAATCCTTGATTATGGCAGTAATCAATGGGAGCTGGCCCATATTTCCACTACGCCAAAGTCTGGCAATTCCACCAGGGTCGTATCTGATTTTATTAAAAGGGGTGTGTTGCCGGGTATTGAACTGGGGATAGAGGCGCCTGTTTATTACGATTTGCCCAGCGCCAACAATGGCGTTGGTGACGCTTATGTTCATGCGAAGTTCCAAATTCTGGGGAGTAATGCGGGAGGAGTTTCCGGGCGCCTGGATATGAAGTTAGCCAATGGGAGCGTGAATGCGGGATTGGGGACCGGTTACCAAGATTACGGTCTAGTACTGATCGGGACAAAAAAAGAAGGGAATCTCTTAAGTCATATTAACATCGGTTACATCAGCGTGGGAGTGGCGGCTGGAGCGGCGAGTGCCAATGTTTTTAACCTTTTGCTGGCCAGCGAGAAAACCGTCAACTCGTTTTTGTCTTTGTATGGAGAAACTTCTTGGTCAAATAATTCGGCCGTAGATTTGTTTTCTCTTTCTTTTGGCGGTAAATTTTATTATTTATCAAATGTTCTTTTTAATGCCATTGGAACGGTAGGTTTAAATAATAATACTGAAAATTCTGCTATTATCGGTATGACACTTGGTTTTTAGGGATAATATAAATTAATGGCAATTTGGATTTATAGCCTTTTAGCGGTAACCCTGATTAGTTTAGTTTCTTTAGTCGGAATTTTTACTCTAGCCATAAAAAAAGAACGCCTTACTCGCTTGATCCTCTTTATGGTCAGCTTTGCTGTTGGTGCCCTTTTTGGCGACGCTTTTATCCACCTTATACCAGAAGCTTTTGAGAAGCTGGGCAACGGTGTTCTGGTTCCGGTTTTGATCCTGGCGGGAATACTGCTGTTTTTTGTCATGGAAAAATTTATTCTCTGGCGCCACTGTCATTATCCCACTACGGAAAAACATCCTCACCCGGTAGTTTTTATGAACCTAATCGGCGATGGGGTGCATAATCTGTTTGATGGCATGGTAGTCGCGGCCAGCTTTATGGTGAGTATCCCCGTTGGCATTGCGACAACAATTGCGGTCTTGCTTCATGAGATTCCCCAAGAGATTGGGGACTTTGGAGTTTTAATCCACGGAGGGATCTCGATCCAGAGGGCGTTATTATTAAATTTTGTCTCGGCTTTGTTAGCGATTTTGGGGGCGGTGCTCTCTTTAACTATGGGACCTTATATTAAAGATTATGCGGTTTTTGTTTTACCCTTAACTGCTGGCGGTTTTATCTACATGGCAGGGTCTGACCTGATCCCTTTTCTCCATGATGAACCATCCGGCCGCCGGGCTTTGCTGCAATTTCTTTTTATTCTGCTGGGCATTATGGTTATGTTCCTTCTTTTACTGCTAGGGAAATAAGGGCTACTAGTCCGGTTTCTTTAGATTTTACCTCTCTGTAACACTACTTTCACACTCCCTTAATAATATTAAGCGATACTATTGGCAGGCTTGGTCAATGATTATAGTCGTGATTGGGGAGGTGAAATTAAATATACAAAGGGTTGGTGGGTTGTCGGAAAAAAGAAGGAGGGGAAAATGCGTAATAAGATATTATGTTGCTTGCTGTTGATGGCTTGTGTGCTTGTGGTTGGGGTTGTTTCGGCTTTTGGTGAGACCAAAGATCCGGCCAAAGTGGCGGTCTATATCAATGATTTAGAGGCCAAATTAGCTGCAGCAAAGAATAATAATGATCAAAATAGGATTAATCTTTTAGAGGGCTTGCTGACGGAAGCAAAAGGAATGCCAACGATCAAAGCGGCGAGCCCTGTTAAGGAGACAAATCAGTCGGAGGTCTCTTCGGGAAATTCAGCCAATAATGACGAGCAGATTGCTGACTTAAAAGAGGAGACGAACAAAGCCTTAACAGAATTAAAGAACCAACTGGAAAAAGTCAAAGCTGATAATAGCGACGCAAAGGTCAGCACCCAAGTCTTCTTCCAATGGCAGAGATATAACATGGGCGGGAGCGCGACCAAAGTTGACAACTTTGATGTCAGCCGAGCTTATTTGGATATCAAGAAGAAGATTGACGGCGACGCGAACGCCCGTTTAACGTTTGACGTTTCCCGCATTGCCGGCGCATCCAAACAAAATTTATTCAGTTATCTGAAATATGCTTATGTGGAAATGCCGGTCAATGTTTCCGGAGCGCAATTTATCCCATTTAATTTAACAGCCAAGATTGGTTTGCAACATACGGTCTGGATTGATTGGGCTGATAAGATGTTGGGCCTGCGCTTCATTGTTAAGAGTTTGGTTGATAATGAAGGGATCATGAGCTCATCTGACTTTGGTGTTGGCGCAATCGGCAAATTTACCCTGGGAAGTATGCCGGAAATGGAATATCAGACTACCATACTAAATGGCACCGGTTATGCTACCAATGAAAGCGATGCCAACAAGGCCTTTGGTCTTCGTTTAAACTCTACATTATGGAGTGATGATAACCTGGGCAAAGTGATTCTTGGTGTTTACGGCAACATCGATTCTTTGGGAATGGACCTTAATCCTTCCTCCAGTACCAAACAGGCTGGCTTAGGTCTTGGTTATCAGCATGACTTAGGGAAGGTATTTTGCGAATATCTGAAGGGATCAAAGAGCGCCAAATCGATCATGGGCTATAGTGTTGGTGGGGTTTTCAATATTGGCGGCATGTGGGGCAATTTTAATGGTTATAACCTCTTTGCTCGCGCTGATTATTATGATCCCAATGCCAACGTCAATAATGATGAGAACAAGAAAACTTATTATGGCGCGACATATGATTGGACAAAAGACCTGAAGCTGGCGCTTGATATCCAGAACTCACAGACCGGCAATGGCGCGGTAACCAGCATTGTCTCTTTTAATACCTCGATCGTAATGTAAAAGGAGGAATAAAAACATGTTAAAAAGTAAAATGTTGAAAAGATTCTTGACCGTTTGTTTAGGCTTGACGCTTCTGGCCGGAGCCTCTATGGCAATGACTCTCAACGGAGCCGGCGCCACGTTCCCGTATCCCATTTATTCTAAATGGTTTTCCCAGTATGAAAAAGAGACCGGAGTCCGTATCAATTACGCGCCGATCGGGTCGGGCGGCGGTATCAGGCAATTTACGGCTGGAGTTGTGAACTTTGGCGCCACCGATGCCGCAATGACCGATAAAGAAATTGCTGATGCCGGCGGCGATGTTGTCCATATCCCGACGGTGATGGGGGCAATCGCGGTTGTTTATAACGGCGATTTTTCGGGATTGAAGTTGGATAGCCGGACCCTGGCCGCTATTTTTCTGGGAGAAATTAAGCAGTGGAACGATCCCAAAATTTTAGCACTTAATCCCGGGGTAAATTTGCCCGATAAGGATATTATGGTCGCGCATCGCTCTGACAGCAGCGGGACAACCGATATCTTTACCAGCTACCTGGCAAAAGTTGATACCACTTGGGCCGCGAAAGTCGGCGCGGGTAAATCAGTTGCCTGGCCGGCAGGGGTTGGCGGGAAAGGCAATCCTGGCGTGACGGCGATCGTGAAAAATAATTCCGGGGCCATTGGTTATGTGGAATTGGCTTATGCTGAAACCAATGATCTGCCTGTGGCGGCCATAAAAAATCGCTCCGGTAAATTTGTCAAACCTTCTGTTGATGGGACAACTGCCGCGGCGGCTGGGGCTATAGACAAAATACCCGCGGATTTTCGCGGTGAAATCCTTAATCAAAAGGGTTTCGAGTCTTATCCCATCTGCGGTTTAACCTGGATCGTCTTGCACCGCCACCAAAGCGATACGGAAGCGGGGACATCATTAAAAGCTTTCTTGAAGTGGGCTTTGACTGACGGTCAAACCTATGCCAGGGATCTTTATTATGCTCCATTGCCGTCAGTTTTAGCGGCCAAAGTGTTAACGGTCATTAATTCTATAAAGTAAAATGAAGCTAAAAGGGGATGCTATATTTCAAACGACTGCGTTGGTCTTTGCGATTAGCATCCCCTTTCTTTTTTTCGGTATCTTTTTGATGTTGATGATTAAGTCATGGTTGTCGATAGAGGCTTTTGGTTGGGGATTTTTGTTTAACTCGGCTTGGGACCCGGTGCGCAATGCTTACGGCGCGTTACCGTTTATTTATGGAACTTTTATCTCGTCCTTATTGGCCTTGTTGATTGCTGTTCCGTTGGGGCTTGGTTGCGCCGTTTATCTTTCTGAAGTTTCTCGTTCCAAATTTAAAGAATATGTGGCAACGATGGTTGATCTTTTGGCCGCTATCCCGTCGGTCGTTTACGGCCTGTGGGGTATTTATGTCTTAGGGCCGATATTCGGCTTGAGTATGATGAGCGCGGGGGTTCTTTTGGCCATCATGATCTTGCCGACTATCACGGCGATATCGCGTGAAGTTCTGCAAGCGGTTCCGGGAAGCTTAAGAGAATCGGCCAAAGCTTTGGGCGCGACGCAATGGGAGACACTGAAATTAGCCGTTTTACCTCCGGCAACTTCCGGTATTATTGGCTCCGTGGTTTTGGGTTTAGGCAGGGCAATTGGTGAGACGATGGCCGTGACGATGGTGATCGGCAATCGTCCGGAAATTTCCGCTAACTTGATGGCTCCCGCCTATTCTCTGTCGGCGGTCATTGCCAACGAATTTGCTGAAGCGACTTCAAATTTGAATTTTTCCGTTATGATAGAAATCGGTTTAATTCTATTGGCAATCACCGTCTTTGTTAACGGGATAGCGAGGTTATTAGTATGGAAAATGGCGAGTCAAAATCGTATTCAATAAGAAAAATTAAGGACAAGGTTTTTCTTGGCGCTATGTTAACTTGCGCAGTGCTGGCCGTGATCCCTTTGTTGTCATTGTTGACTTATGTTTTCTGGCGGGGGTTTTCATCTTTAACTTTTAACTTTTTTATTCATTTGCCTACTCCGGTTGGCGAACCCGGCGGAGGGATGGCCAACGCGATTGGGGGAACATTTATGATCGTCGGTTTGGCCGCGCTTATCAGTTTGCCGATCGGTTTGATGGGGGGGCTGTGGTTGGCGGAGTGGGGGAAAGGGAAGCGGGGTTTTATAATTCGCTACGCTGTTGACGTTATGTCGGGCTTTCCGACCATTGTTTTTGGGATTTTTGCCTATGTCTTGTTGGTTTTAACGATGAAACGTTTTTCCGCTTTAGCAGGCGGGTTTGCGCTGGCGCTGGTAATGCTTCCCTATATCACGAAAACGACCGAAGAAATGGTCAAGCTTGTTCCGCGGACGCTTAAAGAATCAGCTTTGGCGCTGGGTATTCCTGAATGGAAAGTGACCGTTTTTGTTGTTTTACGTACCGCCTGGAGCGGGATTTTTACCGGTATCATGCTGGCGGTGGCCAGGGCCGCGGGAGAAACGGCCCCCCTTCTTTTTACCGCCTTTACCAATTCCTATTGGAATTTCCGGCCCGATCAGCCGACTGCTTCCATGACGGTGCAAATATTTAACTATGCCATTTCACCTTTTGAAGAATGGAACAGGATGGCCTGGGGCGGTTCCTTGGTCTTGGTTATTATTATTTTGTCGGTGACGCTCCTGGTCAGAAAATTTTCTAAGAGGGTGTATTATGCCTAAAAATAAAATTGTGATCAAAAATTTAAATGCCTGGTTTGGCGATAAATTGGCGGTTAAGAATATCAGTATGATAATTGAGGAAAATAAAGTAACCGCGATTATCGGGCCGTCCGGCTGCGGTAAATCGACTTTTATCCGCTGTCTGAATCGGATGCATGAAACTGTTCCTAATGCTGCGGCGCGCGGCGATGTTTTATTGGATGGAGAGAATATTTATGATGATAAAGCTGATCCGGTGCAAATTCGGCGCGCAGTAGGGATGGTTTTTCAAAAAGCAACGCCATTTCCCACCATGTCAATTTACGATAATGTCGCCGCTGGCATCAGGTTAAATGGCCGAAGGGACAAGGATTTTCTTGATGAAATTGTTGAGAAAAGCCTGAAACAAGCGGCTCTCTGGGAGGAAACAAAAGACTGCTTGGATAAGCCGGGGATTAGTCTCTCTGGAGGACAACAGCAGCGATTGTGCATTGCTCGAGCTCTTGCGGTCAGCCCGGCCGTCTTGCTGCTAGACGAGCCGTGTTCCGCGCTTGATCCGATCTCGACCGGAAAAATTGAAGAATTGATCCACGAACTTAAAAAAGATTTAACAATTGTCATTGTTACGCACAATATGCAGCAGGCGGCTAGGGTGGCTGATTTTACTGGTTTCTTTTTATTAGGTGACCTGATTGAGTTTGATGTCACGTCAAAGATATTTACAGCGCCGGTGGACAAGAGGACGGAAGATTATGTGACCGGCAGGTTTGGATAAATTAAGGAGGTTTGGTTAAAATGGAACATCAAAGCAAAACTTTTGAGGTTGAATTAAATGAACTAAAGGAAACTATTTTGAAAATGGGATGGTTGGTGGAGACAGCCATCTATCAATCTGTGGAATCATTAAAAAATCGAGATAAAAATTTGGCGAAGAATATTATTAAAGGGGATGTTGATATAGATAAAATAGAATTAGAAATTAACGAGAAATGTATTAATTTGATTGCTCTCCAACAGCCCAAAGCCAGCGATTTGCGTTTTGTTACCACGGCAATGCATATTGCGACCGACTTGGAGCGTATAGGTGATTTAGCCGAAGATATTGCGGAAAGGACGATCGAGTTGGCAGAACAGCCGCTTCTGAAGCCATTGATTGATATTCCCAAGATGGCGAAGTTGTCGCAGGAAGCGTTAAAAATGACGCTGGAGGCATTTATTAATTCTGATACAAACAAAATTAAAGGGATATGGAATAAAGAGCGGGAAATTGACCGGTTGAGGGACCTGGTGCATGATGAATTGGTTGCCTTAATGATCAAAGATTCAACAGTCGTTACAAGAGCAATTCCTCTTTTGCTGGTTTCCAGACATTTAGAACGGATCTCTGATCACGCGACGAATATTGCCGAAGATGTGATTTACATGGTGGAAGCTAAAGTGGTGAAACACAGCGGCGGCGCAAAGGGGGATAATTAAATGAAAAAGATCAAGATTTTATTCGTTTGCGTCCATAACAGTGCCAGGAGCCAAATGGGAGAGGCTTTTGCGAATAAATACGGGGAGGGAAAAATTACGGCTGAAAGCGCCGGCCTGGAGCCTGGTAGTCTCAATTCCATTGTGGTCGAGGCGATGAAAGAGGTCGGGGTTGATATTTCCAAGAACAAGACCAAAAGCGTCTTCGATTTCTATAAACAGGGTAGATTATATAATTATGTCATCACCATGTGTGATGAAGCTGCGAAGGAAAAATGTCCGATCTTTCCTGGCAATGCCGTTTATTTACACTGGAGTTTTCCTGATCCGGGAAGTTTTTCCGGGTCGCATGAGGAAAAACTGGCGAAAGTCAGGGTAGTCAGGGATAGCATTGAAGAAAAAATTAAAAAATTTATAAATTATCTAAATAACTAATAACAATTTATTATTAATTTGTTACCTTCTGTTAACCTGGATTTAACATTCCTGTAACATTTGACCCGCATAATACCTCAGTAGACTATCTCTAGGGGGTAAATATGTTTAAGAAAGTTTTGTTTATGTTGGTTGTGATTTTGATGACGGTATCATTGGTTGGTTGCGGCGGCGGTAAAAAGGCACTGCAAATCAAGGGGTCGGATACCATGGTCAATCTGGCCCAGGCCTGGTCGGAAGATTTTATGAAAATCCATCCGGATATTCCGATCGCGGTGACCGGCGGGGGATCTGGCACCGGCATAGCGGCTGTGATTGGCGGTTCCACGGATATCGCCCAGTGTTCCCGTAATATGGAGACCAAAGAGATAGCACAAGCTAAGAAAAATTGTATTGCGCCAAAAGAAATCCACGTTGCCAATGATGGTATTACATTAGTTGTTAATCCTGCCAATCCGGTCAGTAAAATAACCATCCAACAACTTTCCGATATCTACATCGGGAAAATTAAAAATTGGAAAGAGGTTGGAGGTGCAGATGCCAAGATCGTCCCGCTGTCGCGTGAACGCAATTCCGGCACCCATGTTTTCTTCCTGGAACATGTTATTAAATTAGGCAATAAGAAGAATCCTAACGAGTTTGCCCAGGGGGTTCTGATGATGCCTTCTTCACAAGCGATCATTGAGGAGGTCAAGGCTAACCCAGAGGCAATTGGTTATGTAGGATTAGGATATTTGACCAGTAAAGAGAAAGCCCTGGCGGTCGCCAAAAATTCCAGCTCGGCCTATGTAATTCCATCTGTTAAAACTGTTACAACTAAAGAATATCCTATTTCCCGCTCTCTGCTTTTTTATGTTAATGGCGAACCAAGCGGCGAGGTTAAATCGTTTGTCGATTATGTTTTGAGTCCGGCTGGACAGCAAGTAGTATTAAAGATGGACTTTGTGCCTATTAAATGAAACGTCCCTTTGAATTTATAATTGAAAAACTGATTTTTGCCTCTGGTGTGGCTTCGATCCTGTTTGTCTTGTTGATTTTTATCTTTTTGCTTAAGGAAGGCCTCTCTCTTTTTGGTCAAGTAAACCTTGGAGCATTTCTTTTTGGCCAAAACTGGTACCCGATTTCTGACCCGCCTCAGTTTGGCATCCTCCCCTTAATTCTGGGGTCGTTTTTGGTTACTTTAGGGGCGATTATAATTGCGGTACCTTTAGGCTTAG
>Ga0172379_10008519_pt1 | contig 12888 bp, 13 predicted proteins | sample GrowelOW334metaG_FD_119756 | JGI IMG/M metagenome (GOLD analysis project Ga0172379, IMG submission 119756) | Groundwater microbial communities from an aquifer near a municipal landfill in Southern Ontario, Canada - Groundwater well OW334 metaG | ecosystem: Environmental > Aquatic > Deep... | reverse complement strand
GAACTACGCCAAGGCCGCACATTTCAAGGAGTACAAGGATGCCTTCGAGGAGCTGTATTTGGGCGCCACCGAGGTCTATCTCAGCGAGATAAACCGCAAGTTCCTGGTGGCCATCAATGCGATGCTGGGCATCACCACCACCATCCGCTGCTCCAGCGAATTTACCCTGGCTCCGGGCAAAAGCGAGCGCCTCCTGGAATTATGCAAGACTCTCGGGGCGACCACCTACCTGAGCGGGCCTGCCGCCAGTGACTATCTCGATGCCGCGATTTTTGCGGAGGCGGGAATCTCCGTGGAATGGATGGAGTACAGCGGCTATCCCGAATACAATCAGCTCTTCCCGCCCTTTGAGCACGGGGTGAGCATTGTGGATCTGCTGTTCAACGAGGGCAAGAATGCCCCGAAATTCATGAAAGGCGTACAACGATGATCCCCTTTAACAAGCCCCCGCACACCGGCAACGAAGAGCAGTACGTCCTTGAGGCGATGAAGAGCCCGCAGATCTCCGGCGACGGCCCGTTCGGCAAACGGTGCCAGCGTTGGTTCGAAGAGCAGCTCGGCTGTCGGAAAACCCTGCTCACCCCCTCCTGCACCCATGCCCTGGAAATGGCGGCGATCCTCATCGGCATCGAGCCAGGCGATGAGGTGATCATGCCCAGCTATACCTTTGTCAGCACCGCCAACGCCTTTGCCCTGCGCGGCGCTCGCATCGTCTTCGTGGACATCCGCCCCGACACCATGAACATTGACGAAACCCGGATCGAGGCGGCAATCACCCCGCAGACCAAGGCCATTGTCCCGGTGCATTATGCCGGAGTGGGTTGCGAGATGGACGTGATCATGACCCTGGCTGAAAAATACTCCCTGTTTGTCATCGAAGATGCGGCCCAGGGCATGATGAGCCGTTACAAGGGCAGGCCGCTTGGGACCATCGGCCATCTTGGCGCCTACAGCTTTCATGAAACCAAGAATTACACCAGCGGCGGCGAGGGTGGGTTGCTGATCATCAACGACGGTCGCTTTGCCGAGCGCGCCGAGATCATCCGCGAAAAAGGGACCAACCGCAGCCAGTTTTTCCGCGGTATGGTGGACAAGTACAGCTGGGTGGACATCGGCAGCAGCTACCTGCCTTCCGAGCTCCAGGCGGCGTATCTCTGGGGACAGCTGGAGATGGCCGAAGCCATCAACGCCGACCGGCTCGCAAGCTGGCTGGCCTACCGCGACAAACTTGGTCCCCTTGCCGCAGCTGGGGTTATTGAGCTCCCCGTGGTCACGGAAACCTGCGAACACAATGCCCACATGTTCTATATCAAAGTTAAGGACCTGGAAGAGCGCACCGCGCTTCTGGAACATTTCAAGCAGTACGTCATCTGGGCGGTTTTTCACTATGTGCCGCTGCATAGCGCTCCGGCCGGCCTGAAATACGGGCGCTTTTCCGGCAGGGATATCTACACCACCAGCCAGAGCGAGCGGCTCATCCGCCTACCGCTGTATTATGGAATCACCGAAGAAGAGATCGACACGGTCTGCGAGAAAATCAAGGAATGGAGCGAAAAAAACTGATGGCACATCTGTATATCTTCGGCACGATACTCTTCACCGTTTACGGGCAGTTAATAATCAAGTGGCGGATACCGTTTCACGGAGACTTGCCAGGGGAAACCATCGCCAAGATCATTTTTCTTCTCAAGCTGTTCTTTGATCCGTTCATTCTGAGCGGGTTTGTCGCCGCCTTTTTAGCCTCGCTGTGCTGGATGGCCGCCATGACTGCCTTTGAACTCAGCTATGCCTACCCCTTCATGGGGCTCACCTTTGTCCTGGTTTTTTTGGCCTCGGTGTTTCTGCTGGGCGAACATGCCACCGGCGCCAAGATCCTTGGCCTGGCGCTCATCGTTTTAGGCATCATCGTCACCAGCAGGGGTTGAGAGACTCAGCCCACGCCGCATCCGTCTAGACGCTTTCATACGAGCATCGTTCCCGCCCCACAACTTTTTACCCGCTAATACAGAGCTGGATCCCGCTTATAGATATCGCGCCGGAATTGAATGATGCCTTCATGATCAACCCAGGCAGTCATGTAGGCAATATGGACGGCGATGGGCAAGGGGATGGCGACGCTCTGCGTCTTTTCGCGAGCGAGCGCCGCAGTCATGGCATCCATGGACCCCAGGTTGGTGCCCTGCAGAAGATAAACTGCCAAATCCAAAGGCTTCCCCAGACGAATACAGCCGGAGCTAAAGGTGCGTGAGTCTTGTTGAAACAGCGCCTGGGCCGGAGTGTCGTGCAGGTAGACATCGTAGGGGTTGGGAAAGAGGAACTTCACGCGACCAAGGGCATTGGTTACGCCAGGATCCTGGCGCAGCCGGTAAGGGAACCGCACCTGAGAAAGGTTTTCCCAGGCGATGGTGGCCGGGTCGATCTCCACGCTGGGTTTCCAGCCCTGAAATACCCGGAGGTGCAACTGGCTCAGGTAGCCTGGATTTTTTTTGATTTTCGGCAGAAGATCCTGGGTTGCAATGCTGTGCGGCACCTCCCAGCTCGGATTAAGCACCAGGGAAGAAATGCAACCATTGAACACCGGAGTTTGCCGGTAGGTCTTGCCAACAATCACGGGCATGGAGAGCAGAAGTTTGCCATCCTCATACAGCTTGAGGGTGAAGTCGGCGATGTTTACCAGGATATGGCGTCGCTCCAAAAGAGACGGCAGTGGCTGACAGCGTTCGAGGCTTGCGGCGAGTTGCCGGATGCGTTCGCCGATGGGGACATTGAGTTCGGTCAGGGTTCTGGCACCGACAGTGCCATCGGCGGTGAGGCCATGACGGGCTTGAAACCTCTGCACAGCCGCCTTGACAGTGCCGTCGAAAACATCTCCCTGGTCGGTTGGCGCAGCCAAGTCGGCGCTTGCGACAAGGCGTTCCCGCAGGAGGGGAATGCGTTCATCCTGGTCGCCTTCGTGCAGGGTGGGGCCGACAGGAACCTGTGGCCAGCCGCCCTGTGCGGCAAGTTGTCGATACTGGGAAATAGCCTTTTCCAGCGCGGGCAGCAGGCAGAGCTCCCCCCTTGCCGAGGGGACTTCGGGCGCTGCCATTGCAAGAACAGGAAGCAGAGCAACGACAAGCACGCAGCAGAAAAAGCGGCAAAATTTCAGGACCAGGGACAAGGGGGCAGATATTTTTTTCGTCCGGGCTACCAAGTGCGGAATGCTCCTGAATCAATATGGACGAAATCTTCGCTTGGGTAATAGCCAACGCCGCCAATGCGGAAGGAAAGGGCGGTGCGCTGAATGGTGGGCAGGGCCGTGCCCGGGATGCGGATGTCCAGGGCGCGACCTTCCATGTGTAGGCTGTGTTTCGCCACCTTGTGCCCCTGGTTGATGAGATAGTCGTTGTATTTCGGCGAGCGGTAGCCGGAGATAATATGGATTTCGTTGTTGCAGCCCAGTTGGGTGTTCACCAGGTCGAGAAAATCCAGGGTCTGGAGAGCGATGGGGTGCTGCTCGTTTGTATAATGGCAACGCAACAGCCTGTTCAACTCGTTAATGGCCTGGGTATTGTACTGGCCGTCCGGATCCCGATAGGTGGTGTTGATTTTTTCGCCGGTATGGATGTTATACAGATTCAATCGGCCTGATGGCTGTTTTCCGGTGGGGAAATTGGCCCGCGCCTTTCCGGGGTGGAGAAAAGCCAGGGTTGTCAACAGCGAGGCTTTGAGAAAAGCACGGCGGCTGGAAGGAAGGTGCATGGAAAGATTCTCCTGATTTGTCGAAGGGAGTGCTGGGGGAGGCTGCTTGTGCGGTTAAAAAAAGGGCTGCACCGCTGAAGACTGTCACCCATTTTGTTAATTTAACAGTACTTGGCTGAAATTGCCCATTTTTTCCACCACCAATGGAGGACGAAATAAAAAAAGAGCCCACGACTCTTGGCGAAATTGATCTTTGCCAAACCAACAAATGATCTCTTGATTTGTTTTAAATATGAGAAAAATATTGAGTGACCGCCGGCATCTCTTGTTTTCAGTATTATTCTGCGGATTTTTCCCTCAACCGGCCAGACCAAAACATGCTGTCTTTTCAAGTTAACAGCCAAACACTCGCGGGCTCTCTCCCCTTGTCCGCCTCGTACTCACGCAACAGCAACCCACTGAACCGATCCCATAGTGACTGCTTCCCCGAAAAAATTTGAAAAATGTGAACTTGAAAAAACGCTTAGCAAACTGTCCACTTCTGTCTGACCACATCACCCTACAGCAGAAACCTTTTCAGGTGCAATACCAGACAAATTTGTTATTATACCCTGCGTATTACAAAACGATGCATACCAAACCGTAAGAAATACCCCCACGGAGAAACCATGCCTGAAAACAACCGCGAGCCCATTGATCTGGCCACCCTGTATGAGATAACCAGAGCCCTGGCCTCGTCGGACGACCTGCGCAAATGCCTAGAGGAAAGCCTCACCGTGCTGGCCGAACGTACCAGCCTAGGTAACGGAGCGGTGACCATCGCCAACCCGCTCACCGGCCAGATCGAGACCGAGGTGGCCCCCGGCATGACCGCCGAAGCCCGGAAGCGCGGAATCTATAAGTTCGGCGAAGGCATCACCGGCCGGGTGGTGGCCAGCGGCTCCCCCATCGTGGTGCCCCAGATCAGCCAGGAACCGCTTTTTTTGAACAAAACCAGGGCCCGGGCCGAGAAAAACCAGGAGACCCTCTCCTTTCTCTGTGTGCCCATCAAGCACGGGGCCAACACCATCGGCGCCCTGAGCGTGGACCGCAACTACCAGGAAGGCATCGATTTTGAAAAGGACCTCCAATTTCTCACCGTGCTCTCCGGCCTCATCGCCCAGACCGTGGTCCGTATCCAGGCGGTAAACCAAGAACGTGAGCGGCTGGTCCAGGAAAACACCCAACTGCGGCGAGAGCTTTCGGAAAAATACCGGGTATCCAGCATCGTCAGCAATTCGAACCGGATGCAGGAGGTGTTCGAGATGATCCACCGGGTGGCGGACTCCAACGCCACTATCCTGCTTCGCGGCGAATCCGGCACCGGCAAGACCATGGTGGCCAAGGCTGTCCACCACAACAGCAAGCGTGCCAAGGCGCCCTTCGTGGCAGTCAACTGCTCGGCCCTGCCGGAAACCCTGCTGGAAAGCGAGCTGTTTGGCCACGAAAAAGGGGCCTTCACCGGAGCGCAGGCCGCCAAGAAAGGTCGCTTCGAACTTGCCGAGGGCGGCACCCTGTTCCTCGACGAAATCGGCGAACTGAGCCAGAACGTGCAGATCAAGCTACTCAACGTGGTCCAGGACCGCGAATTCCAGCGGTTGGGCGGCATCGCCCCAATCAAATGCAACGTCCGCCTGATCACCGCCACCAATAAGGATTTAGAAAAAGCCGTGGAAGACGGCTCCTTCCGCGAAGACCTCTACTACCGGCTCAACGTTTTCCCCATCTACCTGCCACCTTTACGGGAGCGTCGGACCGACATCATGCTCCTGGCTGATTTCTTTCTCCAGAAATACAACGAAGAAAACGACAAGCAAATCCGCCGCATCTCCACCCCGGCCATCGACCTGCTGGTCCAATACCATTGGCCGGGCAATGTCCGCGAACTCCAAAACTGCATCGAGCGGGCGGTCCTGATCTGCGACGAGGATTCGATTAAGAGCTATCATCTGCCCCCGTCGCTGCAAACCTCTGACTCGGTGAACGAACGCGGCAACCCGGTTTCCTTTGCCGCAGCGGTGGATAATTTCGAACGGGAGCTGATCATCGACAGCCTGAAAAAATGCCAGGGCAACCAGACCAAGGCCGCGCAGCTGCTGGACACCAGCCTGAGGATCATCAATTACAAGATCGCCAAGCTCAACATCAGCCCCCGCCAATTCAAGCTCGCCAAGCCATAGGCCGGAAGATGACCGTTCTCCTGCACCTCTGCTGCGGCCCCTGCACCATCATGCCGCTCACCGCCCTGCGCGCCCAAGGGCTAACGGTGCAGGGGTATTTTCATAATCCCAACATCCATCCCTTCCGAGAATTCCGCCAACGTCTCACCACGGTCGAAGATCTGGCGCAGCGGATGGCATTGCCCATAGAGTACGAACGGGAATACGGCCTTAAGGAATACCTGCGCCGGGTGGTGTTTCACGAAGAGGACCGCTGCCCGCTCTGCTATCGGATGCGCCTTGAAGCCACGGCAAAAAAAGCACGGGAGATCGGAGCGGACGCCTTCAGCACTACCTTGCTCTATAGCCGTTATCAGCGCCACGAAACCATCCGGGCCGTGGGCGAAGAGCTGGGAGCACAATTCGGGGTACCTTTTCTGTACGAGGATTTTCGGGTCGGCTGGCAAGAGGGAATCGACGCCAGCCTTGCGATGGGGCTTTACCGGCAGCCCTACTGCGGCTGCATCTACAGCGAACAAGAGCGCTACGACAAGAAGTTTAAGAAGGGGAAGAACACCGGCTGACACAGAGGTCGGAAAAAACGAAAATTCGCCTCCTCAGACCTCCCCTGCCATGGCTGCCTCTACGATGGCGCTTACATGGATGGCCGCTGTGTTCAAAAAGGGAACACCAAAGACCTCCCGGTCAAGGATCAGCGGCAACTCGGTACAGCCGAGGATAAGGGAATCAATGGCATCGCGTGCGATCATCTTTTCCACGATGGCCAGAAGCTCCTGCCGCGTCGAATCCTTGATGATCCCCAACTCGATTTCAGAAAAAAGCTTTTCGTGGATAAACTGCTGCTCCTCCAGAGAAGGGCCAAAGAGCGACATCCCCCGCGCATGGAATGGCTTGCGAAAAAAATCCGCCGCCATGGTGAACTGTGTCCCCATGAGACCGGGTCGTTTCACCCCCAAGCTTTCCGCCTTCCTACAGGTCGCCTCTACGATGCTGAGCATCGGCAGGGGAGAACGCTTTGCCACCTCGTCAAAAACGACATGCGGGGTGTTGGAGGCAATAACGGCAAAATCCGCCCCGGCACGGTGCAGCGCCTCCAGCCTGAACAAAAGCCACGCCGTCAATGCCTCCAGATCCTTCGCCTCCAGAATCCCAAGGAGCTCCGCCAGGTCCGCGCTATAGATGATGATCTCAGGAAAATGCAGCCCGCCCGTATGGTTCCGGAAGGCATCGATAATCCCTCGGTAATAATCCAGCGTTGATTCCGGCCCGATCCCGCCGATGATCCCGATTTTTTTCATCGCGCCATCCCCTGTTCATTTTAACCGGCCGGGCCATCCCCGCAGGCCCCGCGCTCACGCGCGAAGCAAGATATCCATCCGCCGGTCGGCATGCAGAACGATCCGGCCATCTTCCATGCAGTCGGCCAGATAATCCCCGATTTCCCGGATAAAATCAGGGGATTTGCCGCGATGATCCGGCAACAGGCTCTCAAGGAAATCCTGCTGGTCGACGAAATGAAAACAAGTCCGAAAACAGGTCGTCAGTCCAATCCGCCATCCCGGCAAAACCGCAATAGCGTGCCGGGCCGCATCCTTTTCCCTTGCCTCGTTGCCATCTCCAACCCCGAAACGCTCTTCCGCCTCGATCAGCGTCCCGCCCTCGCCCGGTTCGATCACCATGATCATCCCTTGTTCGCCGAGCAGTCCGGCGGCCTGCTCAAGACTCGCCCGCATGACGTCTTGCGGAAGATGGTGCAGGGAAAGCGAATAGACGACCAGATCGAAACAGCCTTCCGGGAAGGCCAACGACTCCCCCCGGCAACAGAGGAATGCCACGTTCTCCGCGTTGATCCGGGCCCGCGCCGTTTGCAGCGCGCCCTCATCCGGATCAATCGCGACAACCCTTCGCGCATGCCGCGCCAAGTCACGGGTTATCCTGCCCTGCCCGCATCCCACCTCAAGAATCGTCTTATCGCTGATATCGCAATGTGCGCTTATTTTCTTGATAAACTGACCGTAAGGGTCAAGAATCACGGCCTTCCTCCTTGGCGAGTTTACATGCTATTGCGCATACCGTGCCAAGACACCCGCAGGACGACGTTACAAAAGAAATTTCGCCGCACAGAAGGGCACAAACAACGATGGACCTTACCCAGCAAACAGGAAAGGCCCATCAGGATGAACAGCATGTCCGCCGAGTGCCTACTCCTTGGCAGCCCCACCGCTGCCGCCGGGCATAATACCGAAGGCGGAGGAAAAGGACTGCCAGTCCGGCAGAGAGAGCGTCGGCACGAACCGGCGCCAACTTTTCTCAATGCCCTTGCCGGACTTCAGCTGAGCCAACAGTTCCGTGGCCTGGGGCGCGACGCTGGCTTCGGGATAGCTGGCAAGCAAATACTCTAGCCGCCCTTGGGCCTGCTTGTCTTCATCGGTCCGCACGTAGAAGGTGGCGACGGAAAACTCGTGCTGAGCCAGAAAATCACGCGCGGCCCGAGCCCGGGCCGCGGCCTCAACAAAATAGGGCGATTTAGGATAAGAGCGGTTCAACCGATCAAAAGCCTGCCCCGCGTTCTGGGCGTTACCGGGATCCCGGTCAGAGGTACCGATCTGCGAATAATAACACATCCCGATTTGGAACAGAACATAGGGAACAGCCTCATTGGTTGGGTGGTTGGCTTCGAACTCTTCATACCCGATCTTAGCCTCGCTAAACTTGTCCATGTAATAATTGGAATCAGCCGCCTTCAACTCGGCCAACGGCGCCACATCACTGAAGGGAAACCTGTCTTTTATCTCAACGAAACGCTTCAAGGCGGCACTATATTTCCCACGGTTGAAGTCGGTCATCCCCTCCATGGCCAGAGCTTCCGGGGTTTCCGGCCCGACACCCGAGCCGAAACCCACCCAACCCAGCATGGTGTCAAGGGTCGCGCAGCCGCTGAGTCCGGTGGCTAAGGTCATCATGGCAAGAGCCAGGACACAGACCCGAAAAAATCGACGATTCTGTTGTGAAAAAATCATGTCCCGCTCATCCATTTCAGCCAAAAGAGAAAAGGCCCGGCACACAAGAACCGGACCCAGAAGCCATCACCAGTAAAATCAAAATCTAGAGAGCTTTTTCGATCATGGCCTTGAGCTGCTGCTTGCCCACCGCACCGGTCACCTGATCGACAACCTCCCCGCCCTTGAAAAGAATCAGCGTGGGGATGGCCCGAATCCCGTATTTACCGGGGGTGACGGGGTTGTCATCGACATTCATCTTCCCGACCTTGAGCTTGCCTTCAAACTCAGCGGCCAGCTCGTCGATAACCGGGCCAATCGCCTTGCAGGGGCCACACCAAGGCGCCCAAAAATCCAAGAGAAAAGGAACCTCGGACTGCAGGGCTTTTGCGCCAAAATCGCCGTCGGAAATCTGGATAACCTTATCGCTTGCCATTATTTTCTCCTTGTATTTCATGGGGATAATTGTATTCAGAGTATATTGGGTTCATCTTACAAAGGGAACCCTGCGCTGACAAGGAAAATCTTGTGTGCTCCGCCTTCCCACTGGGACGAAAGAGCAAAAATTACAAAGAGCCGCACCCCATTCTTGACAACCACCGAGCAGTCGCTATAAGGTAATCGGCATGCGTACACGAATCTGCCCATTCTGCAAGGAAGACATCCATTTCCAGGCCCTGGTCTGCCGGTATTGCAGGCGCGACCTGCCCCCGGTGGCGCGGCCTCGAAGGAAAAACTCCCACGCCTGGCTGGCGGCGATCACCGCCGCGGGCATCATCGTCAGCACCGCGGCCTTTCTCGCCGCCGAGTTCCTCCGGGAACGGAAAAACTGGCTCACCGAGCCGACCCGGCCACCAGAATCGCAAAACCCGCCTGATTGACCAGCCCGGCCTGGGAGTGTTCCATCTCCCGCAACGCCTCCGGCGACTGGATCAGGCTGGAGCGTCTCTCCTCCACGACAAAACCGCACCCAGCCAAGCATTGCTCCACCTCGCCCGGCGCATAAAACCGAGCCTGTTGGTAGAACGGATGCCCCGCCTCCTTCTTGTGTTGAAGCATTCTGCCCCAAGGGCTGTCGGCCACAATGAGCCCCAACACCAGATGGCCGCCGGGCTTGAGCACCCTTCGACATTCCCGCAATACCGGACGGGGATCGGCGAGGAAACAGAAGGTAAAAAGCAACAGCACCGTCCGCATGCTCTGGTCGGCATAGGGCAAGGCCTCCCCTACCGCCTGGCTCACCCGCACCCCCCGTTTTTTCGCTAAAGCCAGCGGGGCCAGGGCCGGGTCAACCCCAAACTCCACGCCCAGAGCCTCGGCAAAGCGGCCCGGACCAACGCCGACCTCAAGCTTCGGCCCCAAAAGCGGCGTGGCCAGCTCTTGCAGGGCTGCCCGCTCAATGGCAAAGAGCAGGCTGTTCTCAAACCATCCATCATATTCCGCGGCCCGCTCGTCAAAGACCTGAGCTGCCTGGCGCCAGAACGGCTCCTTTTCCATACCTTTACCCCCAGTCATTAGCTGTCAGCGCCCAGCCAGGCTGTTTCCTTTTCTATAAATAATGGTTATGGTTACTTGCATTCGCTCCTGGTGAGCAAGAAAAAAATCATACACCCCGGATACCCATTCCCATGCAGGCAGAAACAACATCCCCCTTCCGGCAATCCCTCGTTAACCCCGAGCAATTCACCATCACCCTCGAACTGGTGCCAAGCCGGGGCGGGCACAGCCGGGAACACGATCGCACCTTGGAACTGGCCGCAAGGCTTGCCTCCGACCCGCGCATCCAGGCGGTGAGCATCACCGAAAACGCCGGTGGCCAGGCCGCCTTGTCCCCGGAGGTTCTAGGCCGCGAGATCCAAAAAATGGGCCTTGACGTGATCGTCCATTTTTCCAGCAAGGACAAGAACCGCAACCAGATGGAAAGCCTGCTCTTTGCCTGGGACCGGTTGGGCATCCGCGACCTGCTGGTGATCACCGGCGATTATCCTCAGGAAGGCTACCAGGGCTGCCCCAAACCGGTCTTCGATCTCGGCTCGGTGCATGTTCTGGACCTCATCTCCCGGATGAACCAGGGCAACTACGGACCGGACCGGGGGAGAGGGGCCATCCAGCCCACCTCGTTTCTCATGGGCGTGGCCCTCTCGCCCTTCAAACGGCTTGAACCGGAGCTGCTGATGCAGTACGCCAAGCTCCACCGCAAGGCCGAGCGGGGCGCGGACTATATCATCACCCAGGTCGGCTACGACGCCCGCAAGTTCCACGAATTGCTCCAGTATGTCCGCCAGAACGACCTGAACCTGCCGGTGCTGGGCAATGTCTTTGTCCCCAACCTCACGGTCGCCACCCTCATGCACACCGGAAAAATCCCCGGCTGCATCATCACCGAGGCGCTGTATGCCGAAATCCGGAGCGAGGCAGCAAGCCCGGATAAAGGCAAGCTCGCCCGGCTGCTGCGGGCCGCCAAGCTGCTGGCCATCCTCAAGGGGTTGGGCTATGCGGGCGCCCATCTCGGCGGGCCCGGGCTCACCTATGACAACATCGACTATCTCCTCACCACCGCCGACTCCCTTGCCGGAAATTGGCAAGAGCTGGTCCCGGAGATGGACTACTGGCATGAGGACGGCTTTTACCTCTACAAAAAAGATGGGAAAACCGGCCTCAACACCAGTGAACTCGCGCCCCGCGCAGAAGAACCAGCAGGCTTGCAGGTCAACTACCGGATGGCCAGGTTGGTCCACAACCTGGCCTTTACCCAGGAGGCGCCGCTCTATCCGGTATGCAAAAAAATCTGTCTCGCCCTGGAAGGCGGCAGACTGGACAATACCCTTTCCCACCTGGAACATGTGACCAAGTTTCTCCTCTTCGGCTGCCAGAACTGCGGGGATTGCACCCTGGGCGATCTGGCCTTTGTCTGCCCGCAAGCCGGCTGCGCCAAATATCTGCTGAACGGCCCCTGCGGCGGCAGCCGCGACGGCTGGTGCGAGGTGTATCCCGGCAAAAAACGCTGCCTCTATGTGCGGGTCTACGAACGCCTTGCCGCCCGCGGACTGCCGGAATCCATGCAGGAGGGCTTTGTGCCTCCGCGCAACTGGGCGCTCAACAACACCTCTTCCTGGCTCAATTTCTTCCGGGGGTTGGATCATGCCGGGGAAGGCAAGAAATAATTGAGACAAAAAATTATTTCCCATCCATATAATTAGGATGTATATTTCTCCTTTTTTTCCGGGTGACCGGACAGCATACCATACGGAATGTAACGGTTCAGCAGCGCCGCTTCGCTGCTGCTACAGATGCGCGAAAGAGGTCTACGAAGTGTGCTATTGCACATGAGTAGGCCGATGACAAAGCAGATGTGGTGGTGCTGAACCGTTACATCACAAGGGACAAAACGCCATGACATACTCTGACGCATCACGCCCCAAGGACGAATGCGGCGTTTGTGGAATTTTCGGCCATGAGGACGCGGCCAAGCTCACCTATTTCGGCCTCTACGCCCTCCAGCATCGGGGCCAAGAGAGCGCCGGGATCGTGGCCAGCGACGGCAGCCATATCTCCCAACACAAGGGAATGGGTCTGGTGCACGATGTGTTCAGCGAGGCCGACCTGCAAGGACTCAAAGGCCACCGCACCGTGGGCCATGTCCGTTACTCCACCACCGGCGCCTCCAACATCATCAACGCCCAGCCCTTCACCGCCACCCACCAGGGCTGCACCGTGGCCGTGGCCCACAACGGCAACCTGGTCAATATCCGCTCCCTGCGCAACGAGCTGGAGAAAAAAGGTTCCATCTTCCAGTCCACCATGGACAGCGAGGTGGTGGTCCATCTGCTCGCCCGCTGCTCCCACCTCGGCCTGGACAAAGCGCTCATCGACACCTTCGAGAGCATCAAGGGCGCCTACTCCATCCTGCTCATGACCGAAGACAAGCTCATCGCCGTGCGCGATGCCGGAGGCTTTAGGCCGCTGTGCCTGGGCAAACTCAACAACGG